>ERZ827101.29-NODE-29-length-220418-cov-9.693506_pt1 | contig 220418 bp, 169 predicted proteins | sample MGYA00519869_ERZ827101 | MGnify/ENA primary metagenome ERZ827101 (study PRJEB31778, sample SAMEA3449256) | human gut metagenome | biome: human gut; feature: human-associated habitat; material: faeces | place: United Kingdom | collected 2010/2012 ...
GGCTCAATAACACTTTCAATCCGCAGGAGCCTGACCGCTCCTGCGGGTACAAAGGAAAAAAGAAAACAAGTTCTTAAAAATCAATTGTAAACCGTTGAGTTACTGCCTCCCTTCCAGAAAATCCGAACTATGGAGGGTAATTCATTAACAATCAACATTTTATGAAGAAAATTCTACTATTGGCGGGAATGCTGGCAGCATTTACCGCGTGTCAGAAGGACGAGGGGCTCGTTTCCGACGGAGCGACCTCCCAAACCATTACCGTTACCATCCCGCAAGGGATGCAGACCCGTGCCACGGCGGCAGACTTCGGCAACGGGGCGAAAGTCGACCGTTGCCTGCTTCAGATCTACCGCTCGGGTACGACTCCGGCGAAGTATGGCGAACAACAGTCCGCCACCGTGCAGAAAGGCACCGATGGTAAGCTGACCGCAACATTCAACCTGCGTCTGGTGGCTTCGCAGACCTACGATTTTGTCTTCTGGGCCGACTGCTCGACCGGAGATCATTATAATACGGACGATTTGACCAATATCACGGTGAAAGGCGACTATGCGGGTAACAATGACGAATTCGACGCCTTTACCGGCGCATTGCTCGACTACCAGGTAACGGGAGCTTTTTCGGAAAACATTACTTTGCGTCGTCCTTTCGGTCAGTTGAACGTCAAAACGCTCGACATGACTGCTATTCCCGACCCCGATCTGAAGCCGACGAAGGTTAAAGTGGCTTTCACGGCCGTTCCGACCTCGTTCGATGCCAGGAAAAGCGAGGTAGGTACGACGACGGCAGCGGCAGAATATACGGCCGATGTACTCAGCGCCGACGGCGATCTGACGGTCGACTATATCTGGGCGCCCGTCGAGGAGGCTACGCTGGCCGATTTTTCGATGACGTTCCTCAACGGCACGACCGAAATTTCGACCAACGGCGACTTCAAGAATATTCCGATCCGCCGCAACTACCGCACCAATGTATCCGGCAACCTGCTGACCAAACAGGGTACGTTCAACGTGACGATCGATCCGGAGTTCTACAAGCCCGACATCAACGACTATCCCGAACTGCGTGCCGCACTGGCCAACGGCGGCAGCGTCACCCTGTCGGAAGACGTGACGATCGAAGCCCCGCTGGTCGTGGAAACCGGCAAGACGGTCGAGATCGACCTGAACGGTAAGGACATCATCAACACGACCTCGCTTCCTGATACAGATCCACGCTATGGCAACACCACCGTATTCGAAGTGAAAGGCGGCGCTACCCTGAATATCAAAGGCGACGGCAACATTAAGGCTATCGGAACCAAGCCCAACGAAGACGGCTACCGCATGGCCGTATATGCTTACGGCGATGCGAAGGTGAACATCTACGGCGGTAATTTCTTCAACGACCAGGATTATAACAACCGGAATGCTCAGCTCGACCTCATTTATGCGGATGGGAATGCCGTCATCAACATCTACGGCGGCCGGTTCGAATCGGCATGTGCCAATGCCCGCGGCTATTGGGTACTGAATCTGAAAGACGGTTCAAACGCCGCTATCAACGTGTACGGCGGTACGTTCGTCAATTTCGACCCGTCGAATTCGATGACGGAAAATCCGGTTAAAAATTTCGTTGCAGCAGGTTCCACTACAGTCAAGGTCAGCGCAACTCCCGCACCGAACGGCACCTATGAAGTCGTTCCGGCAGGAGGGCAGACGAGCGTCCCTGTGGAAGTAACCAATGCAGAGGGTCTGACCGGAGCATTGTCCAATCCGGTCATTGCCAAAATCGCTGTCGCTTCCGACATAGATCTTACTTCCGCACCGGTGGAAGACCTTACATTCACCGAACACAAGACCATCGACATCAAGGAGGGAGCGACCCTTCAACTCTCAGGAGGATCGAATCTGGTTGCCGAAAATGGTCTCACGCTGACCGGCAAAGGTACGATCGACAACAGTGCGGCGGCAGCTACGGCCGTAGAGGCAGCCGCTTCCGATGTACACGAACACAAATCTTTGATTCATGTTACGGGAGGCGATCTGCTGATCGACGGCGTCACGCTGATCAACGATCCCGAACACCATTGGCACGGAAATTCCTACAACAGTGCTGCAATCGCCTATTGGAACGATGCGAACATAACTATCCGGAATGCCCGGATCATCTCGGGTGAGTTTACCGTATGCGGTATGGGACGGGACGTTGCCAGCGGCGAGATCACTCTTACCGACAGCTACTTCGAATCCACTTCCTCGAATAAGGATAATGGGCAACACTGGGCTTACGCGATGCGTCTGTACGGTTCGAAAGTGCGGATCGACAACTGCGAGGTCAAGGGTATTCAGGGCGGTGTGTCCATCGAAAGCTGTCAGGATGCCGTAATCAGCGGCGGCAAGTACTATACGGTAAATACGCCGGGAGCGAAAGATGCCTTTTATCCGGTGTATATAACCAACGGTGCGAAAGTCACAATCACGGGCGGAGAGTTCTCCGCAGCCAACGACTGGTCCGGAGGTATGGCGGAAGGTACCAGTGCGGTCGTATCGGGCGACAACGACGCCGGACGGCCAAGCGGAAGCGTAATCCTCAAAGGCGGCAAATTCAGCGGCAAGGCTTACAATCATGTAACCAAGGCTATTTACGAACCGGCCGAGGGCTACAAGTGGCAGGCAATCGCAAGCGGCAGCGATCTGAAATGGGAGGTCGTTGCCGAATAAGAACCGCGGCGGAACGAATAAATCATTAACCGTCAAAGCGTCGGAATATTTTCCGCGCAGAATAAGTAAAGGGACTGTATAACGAGTTTATACAGTCCCTTTGGTCAATGGCTTGAAGTCGGTCCGGAATCCGGAAACTCGGCCGACTCCGTAGCGACGTACCGGCAGGGACCGACGGTCTTGAGGAACCATAGGGAATCCGACTCTCTCAACGGATCCAACCGTCTTGTAAGCGGTTATTTGAAACGATGAATCCAAACGCAAAATACGGGAAACGGAACCGTTGCCTTTTCGTTGTCTCATCTTATTATAAAAAATGTAACAGCCCAATTCCTTAGGCTGTTACATCGATCTAAAGGCGTTCTTTTCCCCGAGAATCGCCCGTTTTACAAACCGGTCGAGATTACAGCTTCGGACCGGCGGCTACCAGCTTCTTGCCGGCCTCGTTGCCCTCGAACTTCTTGAAGTTCTTGATGAAGCGCTCGGCCAGATCCTTGGCTTTCTCGTCCCACTGCTTCGCATCGGCGTAAGTATCGCGCGGATCGAGAATATTCGGATCGACGCCCGGCAGCGCGGTCGGAACCTCGAAATCGAAATAAGGGATCTTCTTGGTCGGAGCCTTGTCGATCGAGCCGTCGAGGATCGCGTCGATGATACCCCTCGTGTCTTTGATCGAAATACGCTTGCCCGTACCGTTCCACCCGGTGTTCACCAGATAGGCCTTGGCGCCCGACTTCTGCATCTTCTTGACGAGTTCCTCGCCGTACTTGGTCGGATGCAGCGACAGGAAAGCCGCGCCGAAGCAAGCCGAGAAGGTCGGGGTCGGCTCGGTGATGCCGCGCTCGGTACCGGCTAGCTTGGCCGTAAAGCCCGACAGGAAGTAATACTTGGTCTGCTCGGGAGTCAGAATCGAAACCGGAGGCAGCACGCCGAACGCGTCGGCCGACAGGAAAATCACTTTCTCGGCGGCCGGGCCCTTAGAAACCGGTTTCACGATGTTCTTGATATGATAGATCGGGTACGACACGCGGGTGTTCTCGGTCACCGACTTGTCGGCGAAATCGATCGAGCCGTCCGCGCGGACCGTTACGTTCTCGAGCAGCGCGTCGCGCTTGATCGCATTCCAGATATCGGGCTCGCTGTTCTTATCCAGATTGATTACCTTGGCATAGCAGCCGCCCTCGAAGTTGAAGACGCCCTCGTCGTCCCAGCCGTGCTCGTCGTCGCCGATAAGCAGACGCTTCGGATCGGTCGACAGCGTCGTCTTGCCCGTTCCCGAGAGGCCGAAGAAAATAGCCGTGTTCTTGCCTTCGAGGTTGGTGTTGGCCGAGCAGTGCATCGACGCCATGCCCTTGAGCGGCAGCAAGTAGTTCATATAAGAGAACATGCCCTTCTTCATCTCGCCGCCGTACCAGGTGTTGATGATCACCTGCATCTTCTCGGTCAGGTTGAAGACGACGGCCGTCTCCGAGTTAAGTCCCAGCTCCTTGTAATTTTCGACCTTGGCTTTCGACGCGTTCAGCACGACGAAGTCGGGCTCGCCGTAAGCCGCCAGCTCCTCGGCCGTCGGGCGGATGAACATATTGGTCACGAAATGAGCCTGCCATGCCACTTCCATGATGAAGCGGATCTTCAGGCGACTGTTCTCGTTAGCGCCGCAGAACGTGTCGACGACGAACAGACGCTTGTTAGAAAGCTGCTTGTCGGCGATTTCCTTCAGCACTTTCCAGCTCTGCTGCGACAGAGGCTTGTTGTCGTTCTTGTACTCGTCGGACGTCCACCAGATCGTGTCCTTGGTCGTATCGTCCATCACGAAGAACTTGTCTTTGGGCGAACGGCCGGTGTAAACGCCGGTCATCACGTTCACCGCTCCCATATCGGTCAGCTGACCTTTTTCGAAACCCTGAAGTCCCGGTTTGGTCTCCTCCTCGAACAACTGCTCGTAAGAAGGATTGTGTACGATCTCGGTCACGCCCGTGATGCCGTACTTGCTCAAATCGATCTTTGACATAACTTTCTCTATTTTAGTGAATACTACTCCTAATTCGTCTTTTTGAATTATTTGTCTTACTCCCGTAACGGGCCCTGAGACGCCGCAAAGTTAAAAATTATTTGCGTATTGTTACATGAATAACAGTTAAAATATTAAAAAAAATTATTATCATCCCAATCCACCATACCGGACAGTGTAGCAACGACTTACCGCAAATACGGCATCACTTGCGGGAAGCCCGCGTACCTTGGCCGATCCGCTTCCCGAACCAAAGGGCCGCCGGAACGCCAGCCATCGCGCCGAACGCGTTGGCAGCCCAATCGAGCCAGTCCGCGCTGCGGCCGCAAACGCTTTGGACAAGTTCGATCACGCCGGAAAACGCGACGACTCCCGCTACGATCCAAAACTTTCCCCGCGGCGAAGGACGGAACCACAGGACGAGCAAGCCCGTCTCGATCAGATAAAAGCCGCAATGGACGATCTTGTCGAAATGCGGTATCCGGGCGAGCCAGCCCGCCGGAGGCAGCTCGTCGCCCGGAACGAGCGACAGAAGCAAAATCACCGCCGTCCAGACCACAAAAAGTCCTCCGACAACGAAACCGTATCTGTTTTTATTCATATTTTTGCATGGGTCCGGGACCGTCCTCCGGCAAGGACTTTCCCGCAAAAGTACGCTTTCCCGGCGATACAGCCAATATTCAATACGAAACTATGGCAGGCATCTACGTTCACATACCGTTCTGCAAAAGCAAATGCTGCTACTGCGACTTCTACAGCTGCACAACGCTTGCCAAAAAAGACGCCGTGCTGGCCGCCGTGTCGCACGAACTGGTTTCGCGGGCGCACGAGCTGCAAGGGGAGACGGTGCGAACGCTCTACATCGGAGGAGGGACACCGACGATCTGCACGCCCCGCGAACTGGAGGGGCTGATACGCACGGTCCGCGACACGTTCGACACGCAGATCGAAGAGATCACCGTCGAAGCGAATCCGGACGACCTGACCCCCGGTTATCTGGAAGCGCTGCGCGGAACCGGGACCAACCGGCTGAGCATCGGAGTACAGTCGCTGTTGGACCGCGACCTGAGATGGATGAACCGCCGGCACGACGCGCGGCAAGCGCTCCGAGCGGTGCGCGACGCGCAGGCGGCCGGTTTCGCCAATCTGTCGCTCGACCTGATCTACGGTCTGCCGCAACTGTCCGTCGAGCAATGGAGGCGGACGTTGGACGACTTTCTGTCGCTCGACGTGCCGCACCTGTCGGCCTACCACCTCTCCGTCGAGCCCCGCACGGCACTCGGGAAACGCTTCGAGCGCGGCGCGTTCCACCCGGCCGGCGAGCGCCTGAGCGAAGCGCACTACGCGCTGCTGCACGCCGTGCTGACCGGCGCAGGATACCGGCACTACGAAATATCGAGCTTCGCCCGCCCCGGCTTCGAGTCGCGCCACAACAGCAGCTATTGGAAAGGCGTCCGCTACCTGGGCGTCGGTCCGGCGGCCCATTCGTTCGACGGCGACAGACGGCGCTGGAACGTTTCCGACGTGCGGGAATATTTGCGCAAGGAACCCGAGGGAACGCAGTACGAAACCGAGGAGATCACCCCGAAGGACGCATACAACGAGTTCGTTATGACCGGTTTGCGGACCGACGAAGGAATCGATTCGCGGGAACTGTCGGCGCGATTCGGGGCACGCAAATTGCAATATTTTGTCGCCCAAGCCGAAAAATTCGTCGCACAGGGAAATATCGTGCAGAGAAAGTCCGTATATTACATTCCTGCCGAACGCTACCTGATTTCGGACAGCATCATTTCCGATCTGTTCGACGTGGAATGACGCCGGCCGGAGTCCTGTGCCCGCAACGCTATGCACAAGATACATTACGAAGAAATACTAAAATGCCGTAAGATGCAAAAAAGAAGTAACGAAGTCAAAATGACGCCGGACTACCTGTTCGAGGTCAGCTGGGAAGTGTGCAACAAAGTCGGCGGAATACACACCGTCATCGCAACCAAGGCGCTCACGATCACCGAGCAGTTGGGCGACCGCTACATACTGATCGGTCCCGATGTCCACCGCGAGGACGTCAATCTGGAATTCGAAGAAGATTCCGAGCTGCTGAAAGACTGGAGGCAGGCGCTTTTCACGAACGACAATATCCGCGTAAAGATCGGACACTGGAAAGTCAAGGGAAGCCCGATCGCGATTCTGGTCGATTTCAGCCAGTTTTTCTCGAGCAAGGACGACGTGCTGAAGTTTCTGTGGGAATCGTACCGGGTCGACTCGATCAGCGGGCAATGGGACTACATCGAGCCCGTGCTGTTCGGCTCGGCGGCGGGCAAGGTAATCGAAAGCTATGTCAACTTCTTCTGTAAGGCGACCGACCGGGTGACCGCCCACTTCCACGAGTGGATGACTTCGAGCGGAGGTCTGTACCTGCAGAAGCATTCGCCTTATGTCGCGTCGGTCTTCACGACGCACGCGACGGTCATGGGTCGCAGCATAGCCGGCAACGGCATGCCCCTGTACGGCGACATGCCCCAACTGAACGCCGACGACCTGGCCCGCCGGTTCGGCGTAGTCGCGAAGCACTCGCTCGAAAAGACGGCCGCAGCGAACTACGACTGCTTCACGACGGTCAGCAATCTGACGGCCAAAGAGTGCAAGTACCTGCTCGGCAAGGAGGTCGATCTGGTCACGCCGAACGGTTTCGAGGACGATTTCGTCTGGCCGCAGCCCGAGCTCGACGCCAAGCGGGCCGCCTCGCGCAAACAAATGATCGAAATAGCCGAAATCTGTCTCGGCATCCATTACGACACGGAGCCTCTGATCGTCGGCACCAGCGGCCGGTACGAATTCAAGAACAAGGGACTCGACGTGTTCGTCGACTCGCTGCTGAAACTCTCCGAATCGGCCTCGCTGCCGAGGCCCGTACTGGCCTACGTGACCGTTCCGGCCGGCAACCTCGGCCCGCGCAAGGATCTTCAGGCGCATCTGAAAGACCCCGGCTCGCCGATCGATCCGACGGTAATCCGCAACCTGACGCACTATCTGTCGGCTCCCGAGTGGGACCCGATCATCGGCCGGATCAAGAACTCCCGGCTGCAAGACCCCTCCTGTCCCGTGCAGCTGATCTTCGTCCCGTCGTATCTGAACGGCAACGACGGCATTTTCGACAAGCATTACTACGAGCTGCTGTGCGGCATGGACGTGACGGTGTTCGCATCGTATTACGAACCTTGGGGCTATACGCCGCTGGAGAGCATCGCATTCTCCGTGCCGACGATCACCACGTCGCTGACGGGATTCGGACAGTGGGTGGCCGAGAAACTCGACGAACACAAAGGGGTCGACGTCATCTCGCGCAACGATACGAACGACTCGGAGGTAGTCGAGAAGATCTCGGCCGTGCTGGCGCGTTTCAGCATGATGAACGCGGCGGAATACGACACCTACCGCGCCTCGGCGCTCGAAATATCGAAAATCGCGCTGTGGGAAAATCTGATCGAGTTCTACTACCGGGCCTACGATCAGGCGCTCGACCGAATGAACACGCGGACACACCGCGCCGTATACGACGGAGGCGGCGCTTTCAACGAACAGATCAACTTCGTCAAGCAGCAACTGGTTCCCAACACGCCGACCTGGCGCCGGCTGATGGTCGAGCGCAAGCTGCCCGAACGGCTGCATCCGCTCGAGGAACTTTCCAAGAACCTTTGGTGGTCGTGGACGATGGGCGCCCACGAGCTGTTCGAGTACATCGACAACGATTTGTGGATCCGATGCGAGAAAAACCCGATCAACTTCCTCGACAAGCTGAAATACCCCCGGCTTCTGGCGCTCGAGAAAGACGAGATTTTCCTCGGGAAAATGGACGCCGTGCATGCGCAGTTCAAGGATTACATGAAGGAAAAGTCTCATGCGAAAGGACCCCGGATCGCCTATTTCAGCATGGAATACGGACTGCACAGTTCGCTGAAGATATACTCCGGCGGACTGGGCATCCTGGCCGGCGACTACCTCAAGGAGGCCAGCGACAAGAACGTGCCGATGGTCGCCGTCGGACTGCTGTACCGATACGGCTATTTCACGCAGAAGCTGTCGGCCTCCGGCGAGCAGGAGGTCAGCTACGAGGCCCAGAACTTCGCGAAACTGCCGATCAGTCCGGTCCGCGACGCGCAGGGCAACTGGCAGAGCATACAGATCGCCTTCCCGGGCCGGGTCGTCACGGCACGCATCTGGCGCTGCGACGTGGGACGCACGGAGCTTTACCTGCTCGATACGGACCACGACCTGAACCAGAGCGAGGACCGCTCGATCACGTACCACCTCTACGGAGGCGACTGGGAGAACCGGCTCAAGCAAGAGATGCTGCTCGGCATCGGCGGCATCCGGGCGCTCAACGCGATGGGTATCCAGCAGGACGTCTACCACTGCAACGAAGGGCATGCGGCCTTTACCGGCATCGAGCGGATCCGCAACCTGATCCACAACGACAAGCTCTCGTTCAGCGAAGCGCTCGAGGTCGTGCGCTCGTCGTCGCTGTTCACGACGCATACGCCCGTGCCCGCAGGGCACGACGCCTTCCCCGAATCGATGATCCGCCAATACATGTCGCACTACCCCGATCGGCTCGAAATCACATGGGACCAGTTCATCAACCTGGGCAAAACGAATCCGAACGACCCGAACGAGAAGTTCTCGATGAGTTTTCTGGCATGCAACCTGTCGCAGGAGGTCAACGGCGTCAGCTGGCTGCACGGCGAGGTGAGCAAGGAAATACTCGGCGGCATGTGGCCCGGCTATTTCAAGGACGAGCTCCATATCGGCTACGTGACCAACGGCGTGCATTTCCCGACTTGGTGCGCGGCGAATCTCAAGCGACTGTACGCTAAATACTTCGGCGAAGGATTCCGCAATAAGGACTACCGGATCGCGGCATGGCAGAAGGTGCACGACATCACCGATCGCGAACTGTGGGACGCCCGGCTCGTGCTGAAGAACAAGCTGATCGACCATATCCGCAAGCGCGTGAGCGATCCCAAGCAGTTCCGCTTCGACTCGCCCCGGCAGATGATCCGGATTCAGGAGTCGCTGCGGCCCGACGTGCTGACGATCGGCTTCGCTCGCCGCTTCGCGACCTACAAGCGGGCCAACCTGCTGTTCACGAACCTCGACCGGCTCGACAGCATCGTGAACAATCCCGAGCGGCCCGTGCAGTTCATTTTCGCCGGCAAGGCTCACCCGAACGACAAGCCGGGTCAGGACCTCATCAAGCGGATCGTCGAGGTGGCCGCCATGCCTCAGTTTACGGGCAAGATCATCTTCCTGCAGAATTACGACATGGAACTGGCCCGACGCATGGTGCAGGGCGTCGACGTATGGCTCAACACGCCCACGCGCCCGCTCGAAGCCTCCGGAACCAGCGGCGAAAAGGCCGTGATGAACGGCGTACTGCAATTCAGCGTGCTCGACGGCTGGTGGGTCGAAGGTTACAAGAAAGGCGGCGGATGGATGCTTCCGATGGAGCGCACGTTCGAGAATCAGGACTTCCAAAACGAAATGGACGCCGAACTGATTTACAATACGATCGAGGAGGAGATCGCCCCCCTGTACTACCGGCGCGACGAGAACAACGTTCCGCACGACTGGGTCGAATCGATCAAGGTCTGCGTGGCCGATATCGCGGCCAACTTCACGACGAACCGGATGCTCAACGACTACGAGGAACGCTTCTACCGCAAGCTGCACGAACGTCACGAACGGATGGTCGCCGAGGATTTCCGGATGGCGCGCGAGATCGCGGCATGGAAGCGCCGCGTCAGCAGCGCATGGGACAAGGTACACGTCGTGAACACCGAGCAGTTCAACATGGACAAGGAAGCCATCCTGATCGGCCACGGGTACGACGTCGAGGTCGTCGTCGACATCGACGGGCTGCGGCCCGAGGATATCGGCGTCGAGATGATCCTCGCCGACCAGATCACCGACAACAAGAACGTGCGCGTCATCGCCAAACGGGAGCTGACTTTCGTCCGTCAGGACGGGTCGCGCGCCTTCTACTCGGTCCGCTCGACCCCCGAGTCGACCGGATCGTTCGACATGGCGATCCGCGTGTTTCCGAAAAACGACAAGCTGCCGCACCGGATGGACTTCGCGCTCGTAAAATGGGCCTGACATCCGGGATAATACGGTAACAGCCAAGCAGGAAACCGGCCGTCGGCCACGTCTATTCCTTCCTCTCGGAAATTCCCGGTCCGGCGGATAATAGACGGGCGAATAAAGACGTTTTTTTACTTGAAAATGGCACAAAATTTTATTAGATTTACGGGTAGCAAACAAGAAAGGAACGGAAGTATGGCTGTCTTACATTTCGACAAGAACGAACTGGGCAATCTGGAGTATTCGCTCCAGCGCGAGATGCTCAGTACGAACCGGGCCGGCGGGTACATGAGTACGACGATCGTCTGCTGCAATACGCGCAAGTACCACGGACTGATGGTCTGCCCGAAGGACGACCGGGACGAGAACAACTACGTCCTTCTGTCGTCGGTCGACGAAACCGTCGTCCAACACGAGCAGTCGTTCAATCTGGCGATTCACCGGTTTCCCGGAGTCTACGATCCCCGGGGGCACAAATACATCACCGATTTCACCTACACGCCCGCGCCGGCCATCACCTACCGGGTCGGCGGCGTAATTCTCAAGAAGGAGCTGCTGTGGATCCACTCGCGGACGCAACTGCTGATCCGCTACACGCTGCTCGACGCCCGCTCGCAGACCCAGCTCCGGCTCCGGCCGTTTCTGGCGTTCCGCGACCGGCATACGGTCGGCCGCGCCAACATGGAGGCCGACGGCCGGAGCTATCCGATCGAGGGAGGAGTCCGCAACCGGCTTTACGAAGGCTTTCCGTGGCTGCACATGCAGATCGACGCGCCCAGCGAGTTCGTCGCGGCGCCGGACTGGTACTACAACTTCGAGTACGGCGAGGAGATCGCCCGGGGCTATCCGGGCCACGAGGACCTGCTCACGACCGGCTATTTCGAGCTCGACATCGCCAAGGGGCAGAGCGTCATCTTCTCGTGCTCGACCGAGCCGGTCGATCCGTCGACGCTCGACCAGGTCTTCGAGGAAGAGCTCTCGCGACGCTCCAATAAAATCGACTTTCTATCGTGCCTGCGCCACTCGGCCCGCCAGTTCATCGTCCGCAACGGCGACCGGACCGAGGTCGTGGCCGGCTACCCGTGGTTCGGGCGCTGGGGCCGCGACACGTTCATCGCGCTGCCCGGCATCACGCTGACCCAAGGCGACGACCGCTCGTGCCGCGAGGTGCTCGACACGATGGTCTCGCAAATGCAGGGGGGCCTGTTCCCGAACATGGGCTACGCGTACAACTCGGTCGACGCGCCGCTGTGGTTTTTCTGGACGCTGCAAGCCTACGAGCCTTTCGCGGGCGGACCGAGAAAGCTGTGGAAGAAATACGGCAGCCCCATGAAGGCGATTCTCGAGGCCTACCGCGACGGCGCGAACCCCTACGTGCGCGTCGACGACAACGCGTTGGTATGGGCCGCCCATCCCCGGTACGCGATGACGTGGATGGACGCCGTCGTAGACGGGAAGCCCGTCACCGGACGGGAAGGCTATCAGGTAGAAGTCAATGCGCTATGGTATAACGCCGTGCGTTATGCGCTCGAGCTGGCACGGAAAAGCAAAGACACGGCGTTCGTCGAACGGTGGGAACCGATGCCCGAACGAATCAGGAAGTCGTTCCTCGAACTGTTCTGGTACGAGCGCGAAGAGTTTTTGGCCGACTATGTCGACGAACACGGACAAAACACGTTCATCCGTCCCAACCAGATCATCGCCTGCTCGCTGCCCTACGGCATGCTCGGCGAGGGCATGAAGCGCAGCGTGATCGACACGGTCCGCCGCCACCTGCTGACCCCCAAGGGGCTCCGCACGCTCTCGCCCCGCAATCCGCTCTACGAAGGACGCTGCGTAGGCGACCAGCCGACCCGCGACCGGGCCTACCATCAGGGAACCGTATGGCCGTGGCTGCTGGAACATTACGTGAAAGCCTGCTTCGACATGCACGGGAAGGCATTTCTCCCCGAAGCAAGGGACATGCTGAAGAATTTCGAGGAGGATATCAGCGTGAGCGGTATCGCGTCGATCAACGAGATCTACGACGGAGATCCTCCGCATAATCCTCGAGGGGCCGTCTCCCAAGCGTGGAGCGTGGGTGCTATTCTGCGCATAGCGCAGATGATCGAAGCTTACGAAATAAAAAAATGACGGGGACGCCCCTCTTTGGAATGAAGCGTGCAGGCATACCGGTTATGCGCCGGGACGGATTTCCGGCTGCCGGGCTCCGGCAGTCTCTGGCTCTGTCTCCCCGGAGCTCGGCCATGGAGCCGACGGACAAGGAGACGGACCGTCGCTTTGCGGAAGCCTCCGAAGCGAAAGTCCATGCGACCTGAAACGGTCGCGAGCAAACAACGAAACGAAAGAAAAAAGACAATAACCATGAGAGTACTGATGTTCGGTTGGGAGTTCCCGCCCCATATAGCAGGAGGACTGGGAACCGCTTCCTACGGGCTGACTCGCGGGCTCGCCAAGCACGGCATCGAAGTGATTTTCGTCGTTCCGAAAGCCTACGGAGACGAAGATCAGCGTTTCGTGCGGGTCGTGAACGCCAGCGAGATCGAGACGCCTTTCGGCGACACGAGGGAGCAAGACGTGTGGGAGAAACTGACCTTTATCCATATCGATTCGAACATGGTGCCGTACGTCGCTCCCGAGGAGTTCGACTCCTATGCCGAGGAGTACCGCCGTACCGGCAGAACGATCCTCGATAAGGAGGGATGGACCGAACGGTACAGCTTCTCGGGCAAATACGGGGCCAATCTGATGGAGGAAGTCGCCCGCTACGCGATGGTCGCGGCCCAAGTAGCCCGCGATCTGGCCGGGCAGTTCGATCTGATCCATGCCCACGACTGGCTGACCTACTACGCCGGCATCGCGGCCAAGCGCGTATCGGGCAAGCCGCTGGTCGTACACATGCACGCGACCGAATTCGACCGCAGCGGCGAACACGTCAACCCTCAGGTTTACGAGATCGAGCGGGCAGGTATGACCGAAGCCGACCGGGTGATCGCGGTGAGCAACCTTACGCGCAACATCGTGATCGAGAAATACGGAATCCCCGCCTCGAAGGTCGTCACGGTGCACAACGCCGTCCGCTTTTCGGCCAAGCAAGCGCAATCTCAGGAGCGAGGCGTAAACGACAAGATCGTCACCTTCCTCGGCAGGATCACCTACCAGAAGGGACCGGACTACTTCGTCGAGGCGGCGGCCAAGGTACTCCGAAAGACCCGCAACGTCCGCTTCGTGATGGCCGGCAGCGGCGACATGCTCAAGCACATCGTCCGCCGCGTGGCCAAGCTCGGCATCGCCGACCGGTTCCATTTCACCGGTTTTCTCAAAGGAGACGAAGTGCAGCGAATGTTCGCGCTCAGCGACGTATACGTCATGCCGTCGGTCTCCGAGCCGTTCGGCATCTCGCCGCTCGAGGCGATGCGGTCGAACGTGCCGGTCATCATCTCCAAGCAGTCGGGCGTGGCCGAAGTGCTCAACTACGCGATCAAGGTCGATTACTGGGATGTCGACGCGCTGGCCGACGCCATCTACGGTCTGGTGGAATATCCCGCTTTGGCGGAAATGGCAACGGAGAAAGGCTTGGGAGAGGTGACCAATCTCAAGTGGGAAAACGCCGCCGGCGAAGTCGCCAACGTCTACCGCAGCCTGCTGTAAAACGGATCGGAAATACAAAAAAGGAATACGCCATATGAAAACCATCTGCTTCTATTTTCAGGTCCACCAGCCGCTGCGACTGAAGAAATACCGCTTCTTCAACATGGGCAAGGACCATCTCTACCTGGACGACTACGCGAACCGGACGATCATGCAGAAAGTGGCCCGTCGGTGCTATCTGCCGATGAACGAGCTGCTGCTGAAGCTGATCCGCGAGAACGGCAAGAAATTCAAGGTTGCCTTCTCGATCTCGGGCATCGCGATCGAACAGTTCCGGATGTACGCGCCCGAAGTGCTCGACAGTTTTCAGGCGCTGGCCCGCACCGGATGCGTCGAGTTTTTGGCCGAAACGTACGCCCACTCGCTGGCCTCGCTGGTCAGCGAGGAGGAATTCGTCGACCAGATTCGCCAACACTGCCGGACAATCGAACAGGAGTTCGGCGTCAAGCCGAAGGCCTTTCGCAACACCGAACTGATCTATTCGGACCGTATCGGGGAGATCGTCGCCTCGTTGGGCTTCCGCACGATGCTCACCGAGGGGGCGAAGCACATTCTGGGTTGGAAAAGTCCGAACTTCGTCTACGCCAACGCGATCAACCCGAAGCTGCACTTGCTGCTGCGCAACTTCAAGCTCAGCGACGACATCGCGTTCCGCTTCTCGGACCGCAACTGGAGCGAGTGGCCGCTGACAGCCGACAAATACGTCGGCTGGCTCGCCAGCCCCGACATGCCGGGCGAGACCGTCAATCTGTTCATGGACTACGAGACCTTCGGCGAGCACCAGTGGGCCGAGACGGGCATTTTCGACTTCATGGCCGCCCTGCCCGCCAAGGCGCTGGCGACCAAATCGCTGAAATTCGCCACGCCGAGCGAAGTGTCGAAAAAATTCCAGCCCGTCGGAGTGCTGCACTCGCCTTACCCGATCTCGTGGGCCGACGAAGAGCGCGACGTGACGGCATGGATCGGCAACGAGCTTCAGAACGAGGCGTTCGACAAGCTGTACAGGCTCCGCGACAAGATCCGCGCGATCGACCATCCGGATTTCACCTATGTCTGGAATTTCCTGCAGGGTTCGGATCATTTCTATTACATGGCCACCAAATGGTTTTCCGACGGCGACGTGCACAGCTATTTCAATCCGTACGACTCGCCTTACGAGGCGTTCATCAACTATATGAACGTTCTGAGCGACTTCGAGATCGAGGTAGACAAGAAATACGGCGAAGCGATCCGGGCCGTTCCGGCCTGAGCGCCGGCGCGCGGGCGAACGGGCGGGGCGGCTTCGGGCCGCTCCGCCCGTTCGGCGTATACGATAAATGGCCGTCGGGACGTTTTATATATCGGAAAATTGTTATATTTTTGTTGCTCAAAGCGAAACCGGCGCGGCCCGCCACTCGGCAAACAGCCGTCCGGGAAATCCGGCGCCCGCCGCACGCATTCAAACACATGGCTCAAGGAATGAAAAAAATTCTTTTGCTCCTCTCCGCCTCCGCGCTTCTCTGGTCGTGCGATCAGGGCAAGAAAGCCCGGATCGACGGCACGTTCTCCGGTTTGTCCCACGACACGGTTCTGCTGGAAATGGTGACTACGCAGCAACGGACCGTAGTCGATTCGACCGTCACGTCGCGCCAAGGGGATTTCAGTTTCCGGGTCGAACTGCCCGTCGCCGCGCCCACGTTCTTCAACCTGCTGTGTAACGGCAGCGTGATCCCGCTGATCGTCTCGCCCGGGGAGAAAATCGCCGTCAACTCGCTCTGCGACCTGTCGCACAACTATACGATCGAAGGCTCGCCCGACTCGGAAATCCTCATGGAATTCAACCGGTTCTACGACCGAAGCGTCGCCACGCTCGACTCGCTGTCGAGACTGTACGCCGCCACGCCGGCCGATGCGGCGCACGAAGCGCGCCGTAAGGAGATTCTCGATCGGTATACGCAGGATTATCTCCGGATCAAGCGCGAGCACATCAATTTCATCGTCTCGAACGCCTCCTCGATGGCCTCCATCTACGCGCTTTATCAAAGATTGCCGAACGACCCCTCGCTGTTCAACCCGCAGAGCGACATCGTCTACTACCGTATCGTCGCCGACTCGCTCGGACGGCGCTATCCCGATTCCCCGCACGTAGCGGCGCTGAACAAAGACATCGAACGGCAGCAGACGGCGCTGAACATGGTCGAGGAGATCAACCGCAAGGCCGAGAGCCCGCAGAGCTATCCCGAAATCGAGCTGGAAGACCTGTTCGGCAAAACGCAGAAACTGACCGAGAAGAACGGCCGCGTGATCCTCGTCGACTTCTGGTCGAGCCGGGACCCGCAAAGCGCCATACGCAACGCCGAGCTCAAAGAGCTTTACGAACGGTTCGGCAAGCAAACTCTGGCCATCTATCAGGTATCGCTCGACGAGGTAAAGGCCGAATGGATCGACGCGGTGCAGAAGCAGCAGCTTCCGTGGACCTGCGTGTTCGACCCGCGCGGAACGGCCGGAATCGCCGCGATGAGCTACAACGTGCAATCGGTCCCCACCAACGTGCTGATCGACCGCTCGGGACGGATCGCCGGCAAGAACCTGTACGGAGAGCGGTTGAGCTCCAAAATCTCGGAACTCGCCAAGTAATGTACTATTTCGCGTCGGACACCCATCTCGGACTCCGCGTCGGCCGCACGGCCGACGACAGGGAGCGGCTGTTCGTCCGCTGGTTAGACGAAGTGTCGGCCGACGCCGAGGGAATTTTTCTGGTCGGCGACATCTTCGATTTCTGGTACGAGTACAAGCGGGTCGTTCCGCGCGGATTCACGCGCCTGCTGGGCAAACTGTCGGGACTGACCGACCGGGGTATTCCCGTCCATTTTTTCGCCGGCAATCACGATCTGTGGGCATACGACTACCTCCGCTCCGAATGCGGCGTCACGCTGCACAGAGGTCCTTTCGAGCTGTTCGACCTGTATGGACAGAAGGTGCTCGTAGGACACGGCGACGTGCTCGGTCCGCGCGGACGGGGCGGGCGCTTCCTGAGCGCGCTGTTCCGTTGTCGAACGCTGCAAAGGCTGTTCTCGGCCTGGCTGCACCCGAACTTCGCTATGCGCTTCGGGCAATGGTGGAGCGGTTCGAACCGTCTCTCCAAGCCGATCGCCCACACGTTCCGGGGCGAGCAGGAGCCGATCGTCCGCTTCGCAGCCGACTATTCGGCCGCCCATCCGGAGGTCGACCTGTTCGTCTGCGGGCACATTCACTGCGCGGAAATATTTCCGCTCGGCGACGGCCGCCGGATCGCTTTCCTCGGCGAATGGATCGATTCGCCGACCTACGGCACGCTCGGTCCCGAAGGATTTGCGCTGCACTCTTATCCGGATAAAATCTGACATCCATGAAAGCATACCTCGACCTGCTCCGACATATCCAAGCGCACGGTACGGTGAAAAACGACCGGACCGGCACGGGCACGATCAGCACGTTCGGCTACCAGATGCGCTTCGACCTGAGCGAGGGCTTCCCCGTGCTGACGACCAAACGGCTGCACCTGCGGTCGATCATTCACGAGCTGCTGTGGTTCCTGCGCGGCGACACGAACATCGCCTACCTGCGCGAGAACGGCGTGACGATTTGGGACGAATGGGCCGACGCCGACGGCAATCTGGGCCCCGTATACGGAAGCCAGTGGCGCAGCTGGCCGGCGCCCGACGGCAGGCATATCGACCAGATCGCGCAGGTCGTGGACCAGATCGAGCGCAATCCGGACTCGCGCCGGCTGATCGTCAGCGCATGGAACGTCGCCGAGATCGACCGCATGGCGCTTCCGCCGTGCCACGCGCTGTTCCAGTTCTACGTCGCCGACGGGCGGCTGTCGTGCCAGCTCTACCAACGCAGCGCCGACGTCTTTCTGGGCGTCCCTTTCAACATCGCATCCTATGCGCTGCTCACGATGATGATCGCGCAAGTGACCGGGCTCGTTCCCGGCGAGTTCGTTCACACGCTCGGCGATGCGCACATCTATCTGAATCACCGCGAGCAGGTCGCCCTGCAACTGACCCGAACGCCCCGCCCGCTGCCCGTCATGCGGATCAATCCCGACGTGCGGTCGATCTTCGGTTTCCGCTACGAGGACTTCTCGCTGGACGGATACGATCCCTACCCTTCCATCAAAGCACCGGTAGCCGTATGATCTCGATTATCGTCGCCATAGCCCGCAACGGCGTGATCGGCAACGGCAACGCGCTGATCTGGCGCATCGCCGAAGACCTGCGCCGGTTCAAGGCGCTGACGACCGGCCATCCCGTCATCATGGGCCGCAAGACTTACGAGTCGATCGGACGCCCGCTCCCGAACCGGACCAACGTCGTCGTCACGCGCCGCAAGGACTATCGTCCCGAGGGCTGCCTCGTCGCGGGATCGCTCGAACAGGCCGTCGGACTGTTCGACCCGTCCGAGGAAATCTTCATCATCGGAGGAGCGCAAATCTACGCGCAGGCGATGCCGATGGCCGACCGCCTCTACCTGACCGAGATCGACTCCGACTACGAGGGCGACACCCGTTTCCCGGAATGGAAGCGGGAAGAATGGACCTTGCTGTCCGAAGAGCGACACGAACGGGGAGAGAGGTACGACCGGCCGTTCGCATTCAGAAACTACATCCGCACGAAAGAATAGCTCGCCCGGCAGGATAGGATACGGATGCAGACCGGCCGTTCGGCCCCTTCCCATGTTTCGGAGCCGTCGTTTCTCAGCGACGGCAGAGAACGCACCGGGACTCGGTCTCTCTTTCCGTCCACTCCCTTATTATTCCTTCTGTTTCCCGTCCGCAAGGTTTTCCTCCTTACCGAAACGTCCCCCGCGATCTTGTCCGCCGCCAGCCGTTCGAATCGCATGGCACAGTTTATGACGCTTTCCACAGATATCCCGCCCGAGAGTGCGGAATACCGCCACAAACGCCATAAACTTTGCGACTATGAATAAGGACGTACAACAGGCGCCGAATTTCACCGAAGACCGGCACCTCGACCCGCTGGTCAAAGAATTTTTAAAAGGAATCAATGCCGGGAAGCCGGTCGAATCGCTTTCCAAGGAGGCCGCACGGCAAGTGCTCTCCGATGCCCAATCGTCCGTACAGGTAGATTTGTCGGGTATCGTGGAGTCGGAACAGACGATCACCGAAAACGGACTTTCCGTTCCGCTCACGGTCGTGCGCCCTCAAGGCTCGGCCGGCTCGCCTCCGTGCTTCGTCTTCATTCACGGCGGAGGATGGATTCTGGGCGACTACCCGACCCACCGGAGACTCGTGCGCGATCTGGTCGTCGCATCGGGATTCCCGGCCGTTTTCATACACTATACGCCCTCGCCCGAGGCGAAATACCCGCAGGCGCTGGACGAGATATACGCGACCGTACGTTGGATCGCGCGCAACGGCGCCCGAATCGGAGTCGACGGTTCGCGCATGGCGCTGGCAGGAAACAGCGTCGGCGGCAACATGGCAATCGCTACGGCTCTTCGCGCCAAGCGGGAACAAGGACCGCAGATCAAGCTGCTGCTTCCGATGTGGCCCGTCGCCGACTCGTCGTTCGACACGGCCTCCTACGTCCGGTATGCCAAGCAGCGATTCCTGACCGATTCGCTGATGAAATGGATGTTCGACCAATATACGACCGACCCGCAGCAACGGCGCGAGGTCTATGTCTCCCCGTTGCGCGCCACGGACGACGAGCTTCGCGGCCTGCCGCCGACTTACATTCAGGTAGCCGAAAACGACATCTTGCGCGACGAGGGCGAGGCACTCGGACGCAGACTGTCCGAGGCGGGCGTCGATGCGACGACGGTCCGATACAACGGAGTGATCCACGACTGGGGCATGCTCAACGGACTGGCCGCCCTGCATCAAACCCGCGCGCTCGTACTCAGCTCGGCCGCCATGATGCAGTACTATTTGGGAACGGACTATATCGGCGCGGACCGCTCGTGCGAGGAGATCGACTTCATCTCGGAGCAGATCGGCTGACGCGATCTGCTCTCGCTAAACATGCCGGACAGGTTTTATCAAGCAGAAAAACACATGGATCGTTCCGGCACGAAAAAAGAAAGGCTTTCTGAATCTCGATTCAGAAAGCCTTTCTTTTCATGGCCTACACAAACGTCCCTTTGGAATGGGATTTTCCTGTGCCAGACCGTTATATCAAATCGCGGACCGTTAGAAACGATAGCCGACACCGATCTGGATCACGCCGTTCTTAGGCGTATTGTCCTGGGTATCCCAAATTTTCGTCAGGCCGATGTTGTAGCGGAACGTCACGTCCAGCGGATCGAAAATGCGGTACGACACGCCCACGCCCCACGATACGTCGAAATTTTTCGCGCCGTCGATATCGGCTTTGACGGTAGTGCCTTCGGCTTTAACTTTTTCCCGTGCGTTGAGAAGGAAACCGAACTGCGGACCGGTCTCGAAACTCAGATTGTCGAGCACATAGAACTTACCCATGATCGGAATGTTCAGATAGTTCAGACGAGCACGGGCGTAATCGACACTGTTATCATCAACAGCGAATCCCTGACGGGAATAGATCACCTCCGGCTGAATGCCGAGCCAGTCGTTCACGTGGAATTCGGCGAATGCGCCGACGTAGATGCTGGCTTTCATTTTAGAATCGTCGATGTTGGAGACTCCCGAAACGTTCAGACCGGCCTTGACACCCCATTCGAAGCTGGGCATCTGAGCCGATGCGCCCGCAGCCATCATCAGGGCCGCAGCAGCCAAAATCATTTTCTTCATTTGCGGTAATTTTTAAAGTTTGAAATAGCGTTTGTCGATATTTCAACACAAAGCTATAATAAAAAATTGTAACTGTCAACGATTTTCGCGCCCGGGCAGAATAATTCCGGCCTCCGTAACGCAATTCTCATCCGGCGAATCGAGAGGCGAAAAGCCCTGCCGCCAAGGAAACGGGCTAATGCGCCTCGACCCAATTCGCTCCGACGCCGCACTCGGCGATCAGCCGCACGCGCAGCTCGGCCGCGTCTTCCATACAGCGCACGACCAGCTCGCGCACCTGTTCCTCCTCGCTGCGCAGCATGTCGATCACCAGTTCGTCGTGCACCTGCAGGATGATCTTGGACTTCAGGCCCCGCCGGCCAAGCTCGCGGTGGACGGCGATCATCGCCAGCTTCATGATGTCGGCCGCCCCGCCCTGTATCGGCGCGTTCACCGCATTCCGCTCGGCCAGCGCGCGCACGACCGCATTGCCCGAGCGGATGTCGGGCAGCATCCGCTTGCGACCGAACAGTGTCGCCACGTAACCCTTCTCGCGGGCATCGGCGATCACCCGGTCGATGTAGCGGCGTACGCCCGGATAGGTTGCGAAATAGCCGTCGATGATCTCCTTGGCCTCGGCCCGCGGAATGTTCAGCCGCTGGGCGAGCCCGAAAGCCGATATACCGTAGATGATGCCGAAATTGGCCGTCTTGGCCCGGCGTCTCTGCTCGCGCGTGACCTGCTCGGGCAGTACGCCGAACAGCTTGGCGGCCGTCGCCGTATGAATGTCCTCGCCGTGCGAGAAAGCCGCGATCATGTCTTCGTCGCCGCTCAGATGGGCCATCAGGCGCAGCTCGACCTGAGAGTAGTCGGCCGACAACAGCAGACGGTCGCCGTCCGAGGGGACGAACGCCTTGCGAATCTCGCGGCCCCGCTCGTCACGGACCGGAATGTTCTGCAGATTCGGATTCGTCGAACTGAGCCGCCCCGTGGCCGTGACGGCCTGATTGAACGAGGTGTGGATACGCCCCGTACGAGGGTTGACCAACTGCGGCAGCGCTTCGACGTAGGTCGAAAGCAGTTTGCGCAGCCCCCGATACTCGAGGATCAGCCCGATGACGGGATGCCGGTCGGCAAGCATCTGCAGGTACTCCTCGTCCGTGCGATATTGCTTCGTTTTGGTCATGCGCGGCTTCGGATCGATCTTCATGCGGCCGAACAGCGCGTCGCCGAGCTGCTTGGCCGAATTGACGTTCAGCGACGGGTCTCCGGTCATTTCGCGGATACGGTCCTCCAGACCGGCCAGCTCGGAGGTCAGCTCGCGCCCCGAGGCAGCCAGCGCCTCGGAATCGATCTTCACGCCGGTCATCTCGATGTCGGCCAGCACGCGGATCAGCGGTTCCTCGATGCGGAGATAAAGCTCCGTCAGACCCGCTTCCTCGAGCCTCGGCCACAAGTGCCGCTTCAGCCGCAGCGTCACGTCGGCGTCCTCGGCCGCGTACCGGGCGCAACGCTCGACCGGAACGCGGTCCATCGTGATCTGGCGCGCCCCCTTGCCGATCAGCTCCTCGATCGGCACGGGCGAATAGTTCAGACAGATGCGCGCCAGATGATCCATGCCGTGACGCGATTCGGGATCGAGCAGATAGTGGACGATCATCGTATCGTAGAGCGTACCTCGCACGTCGATTCCGGCGCTGCGGAGCATCATCAGATCGAACTTGACGTTCTGGCCGATCTTGGCGATCCGCTCGTTCTCGAACACGGGGCGCAGGATCGACAACACCTGTCCGAGGTTCGCCGGATCGCACGGGACGTACCACGCCTCGAACGGCTCCACGGCGAACGACAGGCCCACGAGTCGGTCGCCGAACACGTCGAATCCGGTCGTCTCCGTGTCGAAGCAGAATTCGGACGAAGCCTCCAGCCTGCCGGCCAGCTCGCGCAGAGCCTTCTCGTCCGTGACCGTATGATAGACATGCGGCACGGTGTCGATCGTCTGATAGGCCGGCGCATCGAAAAGCGATCCCTCCGCCGGCACGGCCGGAGTCTCCTGTGCCGAGAACAGGTCGCGGGCCGGAACGGCAGTCTTCGATTTGCTTTGCTGCGGGGAAGCCGGCTCGGACTTCTCTGCGGTCTCCGCGGCGCCCGGCCGCAGCTCGGCGAGGAAAGAGCGGAAGCCCAGCTCGCGGTACGCCTCGGCCAGCCGCTCCGTATCGGGAGCCTCCAGCCTCAGCTTCTCGGGCTCGAACTCGACGGGCACGTCGAGCCGGATCGTAGCCAGCCGCTTGGCCAGCATGATCTGGTCTCGGGCGGCCTCAATGTTGACCCGCTGCTTGCCCGAGAGAAGCTCCGTATGGGCCAGCAGGTTCTCGACGGTGCCGAACTGGCAGACGAGCTTGATCGCGCTCTTCTCGCCGATGCCCTGCACACCCGGAATATTGTCCGACGCGTCGCCCCACAGCGCAAGCACGTCGATCACGCGACACGGATCGTCGATGCCGTAATGCTCGCGTATCTGCTCGCAGCCGATGATCTCGATGCCGTCGGCCCCGCCCTTGCGCTGTTTGTAAATCCGGACCGCGGGCCGGATCAGTTGCCCGTAGTCCTTGTCGGGCGTTACCATGAACACCTCGTAACCTGCGGCGGCCGCTTTCTGCGACAGCGTGCCGATCACGTCGTCGGCTTCGTAGCCGGGAATCTCGAGCACCGGAATGCGCATCGCCTCGAGCACCTGCTTGATATACGGAACCGACGCGACGATGTCTTCGGGCGTCTCGCTGCGGTTGGCCTTGTAGTCGGCGTAGAGCTCGTGACGGAAATTGCCTCCCGACGGATCGAACGCCACGCCGAGGTAATGCGGTCGCTCGCGCAGGATCAGGTCCTTGAGGAACTTGACGAACCCGAACACGGCCGACGTATTCACGCCGGCCGCATTGCGCATCGGCCGTCCGATAAAAGCATAGTAGAAACGAAAAATCAATGCGTAGGCATCGACCAGAAAAACTTTCTCCATAAACCCTCCGGTATGAACGCGGCGAGAACGTATCTGCCGCTCGATTATGCGTTCGATGAGCGCTGTTTTCGCGGAGATTTCCCCGCCGGGAGGACGTCCCCGCTCCGATCCGTGCCGAGCACTCATGCCGCGCGGCGCCCGCATAAGACCGCTGTGCGAATGTCTCCGCCAGAACTCGGTCCTCTTTCAAAAAAACTCAGTCAGAACAGGCCCGTCCTCCTACCGGAGAGCCCGTCAATATTCCGCACGGGAAATTTCATCTCCGCTTCTCACGAATTATCGCCCGCGAACCACTCGGCGAACGACGTGGCCGTCTCGTGCAGCCGGACGCTGTGCAGCGTCACGCCCTCGGGCAGACGCGCCGCGATCCGGGCAGCGAAGTCGGCCACCATATTCTCGCAGGTAGGCTGGTAATCGGTTACCTCCAGTTTCGAGTAGCGGGAGCGGAGAGCCTCGACGAGCCCGGCGTTCGACTCGGTGCGCCGCATGACCAGCGCGTGATCGTAACGTCCGACGATCTGCTCCGCGACGATCCGCTTCAAGTCGCCGAAATCGATTACCATGCCGCACTTCGGATCCGACGGATCGTCTTTCGGACGGCCTTTGACCGTCACGAACAGCCGGTACGAGTGACCGTGTATCTCGCGGCACGGACCGTCGTAACCGTCGAGCGTGTGCGCCATCTCGAACGAAAATTCCTTTGTCAGACGGATAACGGCCATAATCTACTCGTCTCCCAAGTTAGGTATCTCGACCTGACGACCGAACGACTCACTGAGCGAGATGAACGTCTCGGTCTGCGACACCTCGGGCAGTTGCAGGATATGGTCGAATATCGTGTGCATCAGGTGCTCGTTGTCCGTGCAGTAGAGCTTGACCAAAATGTTGTACTTGCCGGTAATGAAGTGGCATTCGGTAATCTCGGGCACCTGACGCAGCTTCTCGACCGTCAGCATGTTCTTGGTCGGGTCCGAAACCCGGATGCCGATAATGGCGCAGACATCGTAGCCGAGCGCTTTCGGATTGACCTCGAGTCTCGAACCCCGGATCACGCCGGCATCCTCGAGCTTCTTGACGCGCTGGTGGATCGCCGCGCCCGAAATACCGCACTCGCGCGCGATTTCCAGAAACGGCATCCGCGCGTTCTTGATCAGATACCCCAGTATTTTGCGATCGATCGCATCCAATGAAATCTTTGCCATAAATATTCCGTTCGTTAAGTTTAGTATACTCCCCGACCGCCGAGCCGGGACTTCCGCCCGCTTCCGCTCCGCGGAGCTAACGCAGTACGCCCAGCTCGCGTCCTACTTTCACGAAAGCGTCGACGCAGCGGTCCAGCTCCTGCTCGGTATGCCCGGCCGACACCTGCACGCGAATCCGCGCCTGATCCTTCGGAACGACCGGGTAGTAGAAACCCGTCACGTAAATGCCCTCGTCCAACAGGCGTGCCGCAAAGTCCTGCGACAGCTTCGCGTCGTAGAGCATTACGGCGCAGATCGCCGACTGCGTCGGCTTGATGTCGAACCCGGCCGCGAGCATCCGCCCTCGGAAACGCTCGACATTGACCGTCAAGCGGTCGTGCAGCGCGTCGCTCTCGGAGAGCATCCGGAACACTTCGATCCCCGCCCCGACGACAGCCGGCGGCAACGAGTTCGAGAAAAGGTACGGCCGCGAACGCTGGCGCAGCATCTCGACGATCTCCCGGCGACCGGTCGTGAATCCGCCGATCGCGCCTCCGAACGCCTTGCCGAGCGTGCCGGTAATGATATCGACCCGGCCCCGGAGACCGAACAACTCGGTTACTCCCCGGCCCGTAGGCCCTACGACACCCGCCGAGTGGCACTCGTCGACCATGACCAGCGCGTCGTAGCGCTCGGCCAGCGCGCAGATGCGGTCCATCGGAGCGACATTGCCGTCCATCGAGAAGACTCCGTCGGTAACGATTACCCGGAACCGCTGGGCCTGAGCCAGCTTCAGGCAACGCTCCAACTCGTCCATGTCGGCGTTCGCATAGCGGTAGCGTACGGCCTTGCACAGCCGGACTCCGTCGATGATCGACGCATGGTTCAGCGCATCGGAGATGATCGCGTCCCGCTCGTCGAGCAGCGGCTCGAACACGCCGCCGTTCGCGTCGAAACACGCGGCATAGAGAATCGTGTCTTCCGTGCCGAAATAGTCGGCGATCGCTCCCTCCAATTGCTTATGGATATCCTGCGTGCCGCAGATGAAACGCACCGACGACATGCCGTAGCCTCTGCTGTCCATGGCCCGCTTGGCCGCCTCGATCAGACGGGGATGGTCCGAAAGCCCCAGATAGTTGTTGGCGCAGAAATTGATCACCTCTTTTCCTCCGGCCACCCCGATCGCCGCGCGCTGGGGCGAGACGATCACCCGCTCGCGCTTGTACAGCCCGGCCTCGCCGAGCGAGTCGAGTTCGGCGCGCAGATGCTGTTTCATTTTCCCGTACATGCCTCCAAAAAGTTAAATTATAAGCAAAGTTACATTTTTCCGGCAAAATCTTATAGCGGAATGCGAAAAATATGAATAGATTGCGTAACTTTGGAGAGTTCTTAAATATATTTAAAAAGTTTAACCCGTAAATACAGACCGATTATGCAATCAATCGACACGTACGATTTCAAGGGCAAGCGCGCGATTATCCGCGTCGACTTCAACGTGCCCCTGAACGAGAAGCTGGAAATTACCGACGACACGCGCATCCGCGCCGCCATCCCGACGATCAAGAAAGTGCTCGAAAAGGGCGGCTCCGTCGTTCTGATGTCGCATTTGGGACGTCCGAGAAAGGGCCCCGAGGCCAAGTTCTCGCTGAGGAACATCATTCCCGGCATCGAAGCCCGTCTGGGCGTGAAAGTCGACTTCGCCGACGACTGCATGGGCGACGAGGCCGCAAAAAAGGCCGCTGCGCTGAAGCCCGGACAGGTGCTGCTGCTCGAGAACCTGCGCTTCTACGCCGAGGAGGAGGGCAAGCCCCGCGGACTGGCCGACGACGCCAGCGACGAGGAGAAAGCCGCCGCGAAGAAGGCAGTGAAGGCCAGCCAGAAGGAGTTCGTCAAGAGGCTGGCTTCATATGCCGACTGCTATATTAACGACGCGTTCGGCACGGCTCACCGCGCACATGCGTCGACGGCGCTGATCGCCGAGTATTTCCCCAATGACAAGATGTTCGGCTACGTGATGGAAGGCGAGCTGAAAGCGATCGACAAGGTGCTCGACAATCCGGCCCGCCCGTTCACGGCCATTCTGGGCGGTTCGAAGGTCTCGACGAAGATCAGCGTGATCGAGAACCTGATGAAGCGCGTGGACAACCTGATTCTGGGCGGCGGCATGACCTATACGTTCAAGGCCGCTCAGGGCGGCAAGGTCGGCACGAGTATCTGCGAACCCGACCAGTTCCAGACGGCCCTCGACATCCTGAAGAAAGCCGAGGAGCTGAACGTGAAGATCTATCTGGCCGAGGACGCCGTTTGCGGCAAAGAGTTCAAGAACGACACCGAGACGAAGATCTGCCCGTCGAACGACATTCCCGACGGCTGGGAAGGTCTCGACATCGGCCCGAAAGCGATCGAAGCGTTCTCGAAAGTGATCGCCGAATCGAAAACCATTCTGTGGAACGGCCCGGTAGGCGTATTCGAGATGGACAATTTCGCCAAAGGCTCGCGCGCGCTGGCCGAGGCGATCGTCGAAGCCACGAAGAAGGGCGCCTTCTCGCTGATCGGCGGCGGCGACTCGGTGGCGGCCATCAACAAGTTCGGCCTGGCCGGCGACGTCAGCTACGTCTCGACGGGCGGCGGCGCGCTGCTCGAATACATGGAAGGCATCGAGCTCCCGGGCGTGGCGGCTATCCGCAAGTAGTACCCGCTCCGGTTTCCTTATCTGCGGCGGTTCTCGATCGAGAACCGCCGCTTTTTCGTACTCTGCGACCGAGTCGCCGCGAACCCGAGACCGAGGAAAGGTCCGGACGGAAAATATCATCCGGATCAGTTGTACGCAATAATGCGACTACACATAAAAGCATATCGGGACTCCTTGGGAGCGTACGAACGGGAAACCGGACACAAAAAGACAACCCAACCGACCGGATTCTATTCTCTCGACAAAGTCGGATCGATGCCGCCGTCGGCAGGAACGAACCCGCAGCGACGAATAACCGCCGCAGGAGATCGGCCCATGCGCCGCCCGGAATCCGGCATGGCCCGCTGCATCCGATTCCGGACGAAAAAAACGGATTCGGTCCGGCGGCCTGCGGAAGCGATTTTTCACGGAAAACGACCGCCGGCAAAAGATCGGGCCGCAGGATGCTTCCCTGCGGCCCGACAAACGTTGCATCGCCGCAACCGGCCCTACTTGCTCAGATTAATGATCGAAGCGACCATGGCGGCCAGCGAAGCGGTCGAAGACATCATGCCTATCGCATTCGCCAGTCCGTTGCCTTTAGGCTCCTGCTTCATCGGAACGACGATCTGGCACCCGGGCTCCACCGCAGGATACCGTTTCCAGAGGAACCCTCCGCGCGTCGAAGCCACTTTCCCGTTCATGTACACGATAAACGGACGACGACGGGCCCTCTGCTTGAAACCGCCGGCTTGAGCCACATAGTTTTTCAGTTTTTTCCCCTCGTACGCGACCGAGTTCTGATACAGCACGGCGCCCGATATGCGCACAGTCCCGTTATATTTCGGCACGAACAGACGGTCGCCTTCCCGCAGGACGATGTCCTCGCTGCTTCCGGGCTTCTTCACGGCCTGCTCCACGTCGACTCCGATCGAATAATACTCGGGAATCTCGACGGCATCCTGCACGACCGAGTCGCGATCCTGATTGGTCCGGGCGATTTCGAGCGTAGCCTTCACTTTCGCCATCTCGTCGGGCGTGAGCTTGCGCTGCACGCTGGCTCCGCGCACATAAGCCTCCTCGGTGAATCCGCCGGCCTGACGCACCAGATCGGACAACCGCTGCGACGCATGGGCCAGCACATATTGCCCGGGGAAAAGCACTTCCCCGTCGGCCTCCGCATTCTTCTGCTCGGAATAGCCGGGCGAACGCCGGATATACACCTCGTCGAACGGCTGCAACACGAACCTCTTGTCGGCCGGAGCGATCGCCAGATCCTCCGAAATGTCGAACAGGAAAGTTTCGGCCTGTCGGGGCGAATAGGACGTGGAAGTCGGGTCCTTGATCCGCCGCGCCACCTCGACTCTCGCCCGGGAAGCTGACTCGCGCAGCCCGCCGCACAGCACGATCACGTCCTCGACGGTCATGCCGTCGCGGTAATCGAGCGTCTGAGGCGCGTTCACCTCGCCCCGGACCGTCACGGAATAATCCTCCCTCAGGTCGAAAACGTTCGGAATGTATACTTCGTCGCGGTTGCGCAGCTCCACGTCGGTCCGACCCGACGCCACGTCGCTCACGACGAACGGAATAACGGTATAGATACTGGTCGTGCTGTCGAACCGCGAAATCTGTCCCCGCGAGGCGAACTCGCTTCCGCGCAGTCCCTCGGCCTTGGCGATCAGCTGCGAGAGCGTCCGAACGTCCGGTCCGAGCTCATAATCCCCCGGACGCCATACGGCTCCCCGGATGGTCAGCATATTGGAATAGGTCGGCAACACGACGTCCACATGGAGCGAGTCGCCGTCCATCATCGGGAAGGCGTCCAGATCGGCTTTTTCCACCGTGACCAGACTGCGTTGGCGGCCGCTCTTGCGGTATACCGTCAGCCGCTCGGCGTAAGCGTCTCCGGTAAAACCTCCGGCGTACTCGATCAGCTTGCCCAGCGTCTCGCCCTTCTTCAGTTCATAGATACGCTCGCGCTTCACCTTTCCCCCTATGGCGACATAGCTGTCGTACGGAGGCACGATAATCATATCGTTATCCTCGAGCAGGATATTGGTTTCGTACTTTCCGTTGACCAGATAGTCGTAAACGTCCAGATCGGCGACCTTCCGGCTGTTGCGATAAACCTGAATGCGACGCAGCGATCCGATGTCGTTGACACCTCCGGCCGAATAGATCGCATTGAACACCGTAGCCAGCGACGGCAGCGTGTAGGTCCCCGGCACGGCGACCTCGCCCGAGATATTCACCTTGATGCTCCGTATCTCGCCCAGCGAAACCCGAACCTGTCCGCTCATGATCCGATCGACTTTCGACTGGATGCGCTGCTGAGCCTGCTCGATCGTCAGACCGGCCACGGAGACCGGACCGACGCCGGAAATGCTGATGCTGCCCTCGGGCGAAACCCGGTGCTTCATCGTCGACTCGGCGTCTCCCCATACCTCGACGACCACTTCGTCGCCGGCGCCCAGCACGTAGTTGGGCGGCGTCGGAATATTATAGCTCGGGGCGAACGTCAGGTTCCGGGCGGAGAAAATCTCCCGGCCGAACACCGACGCGCGCGGGTCGACGGACATGATTCCGAGGCGCGTCACCGAATCGGTGTCCGAGCGCATCGCGTATCTCCCCTGCTCCGAAAAACCGGGACGACCCGCTTCCGGACGGCCCGCAGCATAACCGTCACGCTCCGTTGCGGAATAGGAACGGCCGTCAGGATCGCCGCTTTGCCTCGTATCCTTCGTCTGCCTGTCCGGGTCCGAGCGAACCACTTCGCTGCCCTGCGCCTGCGTCGACGAAGGCCGGCCGCTTCGTTCGTTCCGTTCGGCCAGCGCGGCATCGATCTGCTCTTGGGTGGCCCCCATGGCTTTGGCCCGCTGGATCATGGCAGGCGTGACCTGCTGCGCCGACAGGCTGCCCGCGTACAGCGCCGCCGCGAAAACGACGCATCGCATGAGTTTGACTATCCGGTTCATAAGCATATTATTCTCATTTTTTTGAAAAAAGGCAAGCGGCGGACCGCTACGCCTTTCCTTTACGCTCGCGCCGATCGCCCATCCGGTCGAGCTGCCAGACCAGCAGCACCCCCAACAGCAGGTCGATCCCGAAAAGCAAGTTGATATTGACGTTCTTCATCAGCACGTTCATCAGGATGAAGCAAGTCTGCATCACGATGATCAGCATGGCGCTTTGGAAATGGGTGAGGCCGAGACGGAGCATCTTGTGATGGATGTGCCTTTTGTCGGGATAGAACGGCGAAAGGCCGGACGCGATCCGGACACAGAACACGCGTAGCGTATCGAAAGCCGGAATGAAGACGATACCCAGAAAAACAGCCGGCGTCGCCTGTATGCCGAACATATCCGTATTGATATTCAGGTTGTAGAATTTCAGACCGAAAAAGGCTATCAGAAAGCCGAGCGTCAGCGAGCCGGTATCTCCCATGAAGATTTTCATTCGGCGTCCCAGCACGTTGTAAAAGAAAAAAACGCTCACCACGCCCGCGATGCCCATCGCCATCATCCCGTACACATACAGATGATTCCAGCAGAACCAGCCGCCGAAAGCCCCCAACGCCAGCAGGGCCAACCCCGAGCAGAGCCCGTCGATGCCGTCGATCAGGTTATAAGCGTTGACCAGCAGGACGGTCACCAGCACGGTCAGCACCCACCCGACGGACGACGGAATGTGGTACAGACCGAACAGTCCGCCCAGATTCTCGATTCCCACGCCGCCGTAAATCAGCAGCACGCCGACCAGTATCTGCGCCATGAACTTCGGCTTATAGGAGAGGCCGCTCAGATCGTCGGCCAGACCGACGAAGAAAAGCAGCGTCCCGCCCGCTATGACGAAAAACAGTTCTTTGAACGCCGCCGCCTCGACAGGCGATGCGGCTACGGTCAGCCCCTGATAGTAGCACATGCCCAGCAACAGAGTCACCGAAAAAAGAAACGACGGGAAGAACGAGACTCCTCCCAAACGGGGAACGTTTCCATGATGGGACTTGCGCGCGGAAAGCTCGTCGAAAAGCTTTTTCTTTTTCGAGATCAGGATAATCTTGGGTATGGTCAGCCACCCGGACAAGGCCGAAATGACGAAAGTCAGGATGACGAAAATTTTCAGTTCCATTGACCGGTTTGTAATACGCCTTGCAAAAATATAAAAATAGTTTCAGAATACCGCCTTGCGCCGGGCGATAAATTTCACGCCCCGCCCCTCACGCACCGCGCCGTCCGAACCCGGGAAATACCCCGACGCACGACACGGCCGATTCGGAACATTTGACTATATTTGTTCACCGTTCGCGGCCGACGGATACCCCAGAGAGAGCCCGGCCGAGAACAAGAACATCAAAAACCGTTCAGAAAATGAGAATAGCAGTGGTAGGAAGCGGGTATGTCGGACTCGTCTCGGGCGCCTGTTTTTCGGAAATGGGCGCCGAGGTGGTCTGCATCGACACGGACGCCTCGAAAATCGAACAGCTCAAGAACGGGCGAATTCCGATCTACGAGCCCGGACTCGACGCGATCGTGCAGAAGAACATGCAGTCGGGACGGCTGAGTTTCGAGACCGATCTGGCCTCCTGCATGGACGGCATCGAGATCGTATTCATCGCCGTAGGAACCCCTCCGGACGAGAACGGCGACGCCGACCTGCGCTACGTGTTCGAAGTGGCGCGTACGTTCGGCTCGGCAGTCAAGGAATATGCTCTGCTGGTCACCAAGAGCACCGTTCCGGTAGGCACGTCGCGCCGGATTCAGCAGATCGTGCGGCAGGAGCTCGCCCGCCGGGGAGCCGAAGTCGAATTCGACGTGGCTTCCAATCCCGAGTTTCTGAAAGAAGGCAGCGCCATCAAAGACTTCATGAGCCCCGACCGCGTAGTGGTCGGAGTCGAGAGCGAGCGCGCGAAAGAACTGATGAGTCGGCTGTACCGCCCCTTCCTGCTGAACAATTTCCGGGTAATCTTCATGGACGTCACCTCGGCCGAGATGACCAAATACGCCGCGAACAGCATGCTCGCCACCCGCATCAGCTTCATGAACGACATCGCCAACCTGTGCGAAATCGTCGGAGCGGACGTGAACATGGTCCGCAAGGGAATCGGCAGCGACGCGCGCATCGGAAGCAAGTTTCTTTACCCGGGCTGCGGCTACGGCGGCTCCTGCTTTCCGAAAGACGTCAAGGCGCTGATCCGAACGGCCGAGAAGCACGGCTATCCGATGGAGGTCCTCTCGGCGGTCGAGCGGGTTAACGAGCGGCAGAAACGGGTGCTTTTCGACAAGCTGACCAAGCGTTTCGGCAGCGATCTGACGGGGCGGAAGATCGCCTTGTGGGGGCTGGCTTTCAAACCCGAAACGGACGATATGCGGGAAGCCACGTCGCTCGTGCTGATCGACCGGATTCTCTCGGCGGGAGGAACCGTAACCGCCTACGATCCGGTGGCTATGGAGACATGCCGGGCGCGCATCGGCGACCGTATCCGCTATGCCAAGGAGATGTACGAAGCCGCCGTAGACGCCGATGCGCTGATTCTGGTGACCGAATGGAAGGAATTCCGGCTTCCGGCATGGCAGGTCGTCGAGCGCGTCATGCGCACCCCGGTGCTTTTCGACGGACGCAACATTTACGACAAGAAAGAATTCGCCGGCACGCGGATCGAATACCACTGCATCGGAGGATAGCCTTTCCGGCAGGAAGGCGGACGGAAACGAGCGGAACAAAAAATTCCCGGAGACTCTCTCTCCGGGAATTTTTCGTGAAGAATATGCGGTAAGTGTCAGAATGACAAACCCACCCGGAGACCGAAATTACTCAGTTGGTCCATTTTGAAATTGAGCGTCGTGCACTTGTTGGTCGCATAACTGTAATACGCGGCCACATGGACTCCGATCCGGTTCTGGCTGAACGGGCAGACGTTCAGGCCCAACTCCGGGGAAACATAGAATCCCCAAGTCTTCTCATAGGCCTCAAGCACGTAAAAATAGGAAGAGACCCGGGCATAGTTGGCACCCACCTTCACCGCCACGTAGGGTTCCAGCACGCGCCCCTGCGTAAAGCGATAGCGGCCCGTAACGCCGAACGGCAACTGGAACACCGAATGCTGCTGGTCGGTCGTGATAGCTCCGGTTCCGCCGATGGGAAAAGTCTGGCGGGGAATGTACTTGTTATTGGTATGGAACGCGATGAAAGCGCCCAGACCGACGTTCGACGGGAAGTAATAGCCGCCCTCGAAATTCATGCCCCAGCCGCTCGACTTGTCGGCATAGCTGTCGCCCAGCGGCCAGTTGTACTGCCAGTCGATATTGAAATAGCCGTTGTAAAGTATCTGCGAATGCCCCGTGGCAGGCAGAGAAAGCGCCACGACGACAGCGGCGACGAACCCGAACAGTTTGCTTTTTATGTTTTTCATGATAATATTGCGTTTTATCGTCTGTTAATGAATTGGCTTATTGGGCTAAAGCGGTAATATTCAGATAGGGCGACTGCACGAACGACTGGTCGATCGCCTGAACGGCCAGCGCCGTGTTGATCGTGTTCGAGCCGGTCAGCAGTCCGCTCATGAAGGAGTTCCACACGACAGTAAGTTTCTTCTCCTGTCCCTGAGGAACGCGCAGGTCGACCATTTCGGTCAGCAGCGATCCGACGTGATAGCTATACACGATATTATAGGGGTAATACCAGTAGCCCCAGTTGCCCCAATAACCCGGGCCCCAGTAGCCGGGATAGCTGTCCCACCAGTAGGGATAGCTGTACCCCACGAAATACTGCGTGCTCTGAACATAGCTGATCTGCAGTCCGAGAGCCGCCTCCGCCTTGGTAGCGACACGGGTATAGCCGAAACTCTGCATGTTCTCCTCATAGGCTTCCAGGTAGGGAGCGGCTTGATCCCCCGTCCAGTATTCAGCCTTGTCCTCGTTGCCGATCACCAACACGCTGTCGGGCATGTAATAGTTTTTCATGTTGCTGAACTCCGTGCTCTTGTCGTAGTTGGTAAATACGAGAAAATCGCTGCTCAGCTCCGACAGATCGGGCTCTTCCCTGCAGGAGGTCAGAGCGAAAACGGCCAATAGAATGTAGACTAATTTTTTCATACTCTTTTTATTAAAAGTTTTTAAATAGGTATTTCGCGGTACGTTACGGACTACCTTTCAAAATCCGTTCCACAATTCGCCGGGCTGTCGTTTCACAATGAGCCCGTTAGCACGGCCCTGATCCGACGCCTATCCGAGGCGGCAAACGGCCGGGCGGACCGCATGCGAGCCTTTCGTTCCCTGCTCTCGAACTCCGACGGCCGGACTTTCGCCCGGCTGCACGGCAACTTGCAGGAAAAGGCTTTCCGGGTGCCTCGTCGCAAGCGACGGCCTTCTCCGTTCTGGCCGATCCTTCCTTTTTATAATCCGAAAAGACTTTTCGCGCGAGCCGCTTTGCACGCAAGCATAAAATGAAGTATATTTGGTACGGCTCGCCCCGGACGCATATCCGGAAACCGGAGCCGTTCGTCCCATTCATCCCGTAGCCTTATGGTGCTGAACGCCGGAAATATCTTATTGGTCGGAGCGGTCTTGCTGTTCGTGAGCATTCTCGCGGGAAAAGCGGGCTCCAAGTTCGGCGTTCCCGTCCTGCTGCTGTTTCTGGGCGTCGGCATGGTGTTCGGCAGCGACGGACTGGGCATTCAGTTCAACAGCCCGACGATCGCCCAGTTCATCGGAATGATCGCGCTGAGCGTCATCCTTTTTTCGGGCGGCATGGACACGAAGTTCAAGGAAATCCGCCCCGTGCTGGGTCCGGGCATCATACTGGCCACGCTGGGCGTGATGATCACCACGGCCATTACCGGAGGAATCATCTTTCTTGTCACGCGCTACTTTTTCGGATCGATCACGCTGACGCTTTACGAGTCGCTGCTGCTGGCAGCCGTCATTTCGTCGACGGACTCCGCCTCTGTCTTCTCGATTCTGAGAAGCAAGGGCCTGAGGCTGAAGGAGAATCTCCGTCCGATGCTCGAATTCGAGAGCGGAAGCAACGACCCGATGGCCAACATCCTGACGATCCTGTTCATTCAGGTCATTCAAGTCGGCCACATGAGTTTCGGACACTCGGCCGGCGTACTGCTGATGCAGATCGGCATCGGCGCGGTCGCCGGCTACGTGCTCGGCCGCATATCGCTTTTCTTCGTCAACCGGCTCGACGTCGACAACCAGTCGCAATACCCGATCCTGCTGCTCGCGCTGGTATTCTTCATCTTTTCGTTCACCGACCTGATCGGCGGCAACGGCTATTTGGCCGTCTATCTCGCCGGTCTGGTGATCGGCAACAGCAAGATGCCGCATCACCGCAGCACGACGACCTTTTTCGACGGTATCGCCTGGCTCGCCCAGCTGGTCATGTTTCTGACGCTCGGCCTGCTCGTCAATCCGACCGAGCTGCTGCCCGTCGCAGGCATCGGACTGCTGATCGCCGTCGCGATGATCCTGATCGCCCGTCCGGCTACGGTCTACCTATGTCTGCTGCCTTTCCGCAAAATCTCCGGCCGGGCCAAAGCCTACGTGTCATGGGTCGGACTGCGGGGAGCCGTGCCGATCATCTTCGCCACCTATCCGCTCATCGCCGGAATCAACAATGCCAACCTGATTTTCAACATCGTGTTCTTCATCACGATCATGTCGCTCATCATTCAGGGGACCACCGTAGGCTATATGGCCGGAAAGCTGAGAATGGTCGACGATTCGGAGCCTGCCGCCCTGAGCTTCAGTTTCGAGGAACTGCCCGACGAAATCAAGTCGACGCTGTCGGAAACGGAAGTGACCGCCGACATGCTGGCCTCGGGCGACCGGCTGATGGACCTTCCGCTTCCCGACGACGAACTGGTCGTCACGGTCAAGCGCGACGGCGCCTTTTTCATTCCGAACGGTCGCAGCAAGCTCTGTCTCGGCGACAAGCTGCTCGTAATCTCCCACAGCGAACGCGGCCAGATCCTGCAAACGAAATAGACGCCGCCGGCATGCGATCTTGCAAGCGATCGCTAACGATTCTGCGCTTTTTCTCCCCGCGAAGCGTGGAATTCCTCCACATCTTTCCACAAATCTCCCCAACCCGAGGCAAGCCTCCCTTCCGCCGCAACGCCAAACCAACAAACTATAAATCAACACAATAAAAACGAAACCGACAAAAATATCATGCTCTGGTACGGTTTTTCTTCCTTGTTTTTGTCGAAAGCAAAGAACAAGTAGAAAGAATTTTTTAAACGCCAAAGCCATGAAAAAGGTCGTATTCGCGGCTGCCGTACTCGCAGCCATCGTTTCAGCAACCGGAACCGCTTCAGCCGTTTCATCGTCCGTTTTTCCGATCACCGCACAAGAGGGCTTTATCCGCATCGCGCCGAGCGATCTGCCGCAGGCCGTCCGCGACGCGCTGGACAAAAAATATCCGGGCAGCTTCATCGAGGAAGCCTACAATGACGCAACCGCTTCCCTTTACAAAGTAATCGTAAAGAGAAGCGACGGCTGGTCGGCCACGATCATCCTCGACAAAGAGGGCTTCATACGGCAGGCATCCGAAACGCCGGCAGCCTAAGGAGCCGCGCTCCAAGCCGCCCCGCGCATAGAAAGCCGAAATACGCAGGATCTCATCCGTTCAACCCTTACGACAAGAACTCATGAACAAGCTATTGCTTACCGTGGCCGCACTGATTACCGCCGCAGGGACGGCCCCCGTCTCCGCATACGCCCTTGCAGGAAACGCATCGACGCAAGCAACGGCCGTCCGAACGGGATTCGTCGAGATCGACCCGAGCGAGCTGCCTCAGGCCGTGCGGTACGCAATCGCCTCGCGGTACGCAAGCTCATCGATCGAGAAAGCCTACGCCAACGCCGGGATCAGGCTGTACAAAATTACCGTACCGAACCCGAAAGGGACCGAAATCACTCTCCTTCTCGACGCTCAGGGAACGGTTATGGACCTGGTCGAACGAAGTGCCGGCCCGTCCGTCCCATAAAAGAAAATCCCCGCCCCGACCGCAGGGGAAAGCCCGACGGTCGCCCGGCGAAACCGGACCGCCTGCCGAAGGCCTGTTTGCGAACAGGCCTTTTCTTTATACGATTATTGCTATCTTTGCAAGCGAAAAACATTACGAAAAGAATCCGATGACAAAGGTGCTGATTGTAGAGGATGACGTCGCCTTCGCCCTCATGCTGCGGACATGGTTGTCCAAGAACGGATACGAGGCGGAGAGCGTTGTCAGTGCGGAGCAGGCGGTCAAGCGGATGGGGGAGTGCGTGTTCGACGTCGTGCTGTCGGACCTGCGCCTGCCCGACCGCGACGGCATCACGCTGCTCGAATGGATACGGCACAAATCGCCTCACAGCGAAGTGATCATCATGACCGGCTACGCGAACGTCAGTACGGCGGTGGCGGCTATCAAACTGGGAGCTTTCGATTATCTCGAGAAACCGGTCAACCCCGAAATACTGCGCGAAAAAATGACCGCGGCGGTTACGCGGCACGAACAGCGCCGTTCACGACCGGAAACGCAGTCCGCTTCGGAGCCCGGAACGGCTATCGTATGGGGACACAGCGAAGCGTCCGCCAAGCTCCGGGATCACCTGTTGCTCGTCGCGCCGACCAACATGTCGGTTCTGATCACGGGCGAAAGCGGCACGGGCAAGGAATACGCGGCCCGCTTCATCCACGCCAACAGCAAGCGGAAGGCCCGTCCGTTCGTCGCCGTCGACTGCGGCGTGCTCTCGCGCGAGCTGGCCGCCAGCGAGCTGTTCGGACATGCCAAAGGAGCCTTTACGTCGGCCGTTTCGGACAAAAAGGGCGTCTTCGAGACAGCGGAAGGCGGAACCGTTTTCCTCGACGAGATCGGCAACCTGCCTTACGACGTACAGGTACAACTGCTCCGCGCGATTCAGGAACGCGTGATCCGTCCCGTCGGCAGCGTGAGGGAAACGGCCGTCGACGTACGGATCATCGCCGCGACGAACGAGAACCTGCTCGAAGCGATCCGCGAGAACAAGTTTCGCGGGGATCTGTTCCACCGTCTCGACGAATTCACCGTGCAGATTCCCCCGCTCCGGGAACGGAAAGAGGACATACCCGCTTTCGCCGAGTCGTTCCTGCAGAACGCCAACCGCGAGCTGGAAAAGCAGGTCGAAGGATTCGACGCCGAGACCGCCGCATGGATGAACCGCTACAAATGGCCCGGCAACCTGCGCCAGATGCGCAATGCGATCAAGCGGGCCGTTCTCTTCTGCAAGGGGCGCATCGTCACGATAGCCGACCTGCCGGAAGAATTGACGGCCGACGCGGAGAGTATGCCGGAGCCGCCCGCTTCGCCCCTGTTGCGCAAGGTCAACGAGAAAGAGCAGATTCTGGATGCGCTGCGTCGCGCGAGGAACAACAAGAGCGAGGCGGCCCGTCTGCTGGAGATCGACCGGAAAACCCTGTACAACAAGCTCAAGCTGTACGGTATCGAGCTATAGCGAGCCGGACATTCTTCCGAGGATTCGCTTCGCCGAGCCGATCGCGCGTTCGACCAGAAAAGATATTCGCGCCGGTTCCGCCGAGGAACCGCTCTTTTCCAATTCTTCCAGATCGGCCGCCGTTCGGTCGGCATGCAGCTGACGAAACATCGGCAGCATCCGGTGAGCCAGCTTGGCGAGCGACGGCCAGTCGCGGGAGGCCTCGTATTCTTCGAGCAGTTTCAGGCTGTCGCGCGTAGAAGACACGAAAGTCTCCACGACCGTCCGGACCGCCTCCTCGTCGCCGCTCATCATTTCCCGAAGCTCGTTCAAATCGTATCCCGGATCGGGGGACGGCATGTCGGCGATCGTCCTCAGAAGCTCGCTCTGCGTGAATGGTTTGCGCAACACGGCGTCGAACCCGTCGCTCTCTTTCTCCAGACGGTCGGAAGCCGAAACGGCAATCACGGGCAACCTCCGCGCCCAGTCCTCCGAAGCGGAACGGATCGCCGAGAGCAGCTGATAGCCGGAAAATCCGCCCAGCTGAATATCGGTCAGCACCATATCGACATCGGCCAGCTTATCCACGCACTGCTCCAACCGATCACAGAAGCAGACCCTGTGACCGGCCGATTTCAGTATTTCGCCCAACATGGCTCGTTGCGAGGGATCGTCCTCGACAACGAGTATCGAACGAGGAGTGATCCGAGGGGGAGCCTCGGCCGGGACAGGCTTCGGAATTTCGGAAACGGAGACGGACAGCACGGGTATCGAGACCCGGAAAACGCTCCCCTCGCCGATCCGACTGTCGAGCTCCAACGTTCCTCCCAGCAGCTCGACCAGACGCGACACGACGGCCAGCCCGAATCCGCTGCCCTCCTTGCCGGCCGTATCGGCCCTCGAAAACTCGTCGAATATCCTTTTCTGCTCTTCCGGCGCAATGCCGCACCCCGTGTCGCTCACGGCGAATTCCAACCGTAGCGGCGCACCGTTCCCGTCTCCGGACCGAACGACTGCCGAAAGCGTTACCGACCCCCGGTCGGTGAACTTCACGGCGTTGGAGAGCAGATTAATCAGTATCTGCCTGATTCGGGCCGCATCAGCCTTGACGTACATGCCCTTCTCCGCGCGGTTGTCGCTTACGAGCGACACGCCCTTTCTCTCCGCCGAGGGCACGAACATGCCGAGGGTCTGATCGAATAGCGGGAATACCTCGAAAGGAGCCGCGTCGAGGGTCATTTTGCCCGTTTCGATCCGGGAATATTCGAGCAGATTGGTCAGCAGCTCCATCAGATGAGCCGAACTGTATCTCATGCTGGCCGTGTAACGCGCCACCTTATCGGGAGAAGGATTCGACGACAGCAGCTCGACGTAACCCATGATCGAATTGAGCGGGGAACGAATATCGTGGGAGATCGATAGCAGCAGCCGCTGCCGGTTCTCCATCAGGTCCTCCGCCTTGCGCCGGGCCTCCTCAAGGGCCTGTTTATAACGTTTGCTTTTATTTATATCGCTGAATATCAGAGCAACGAAAAGAAGCACTATGCACAACGCACCCAACGCGATCCCCAGCACGGACTCTCCCGCACGCTTGAGCGTCCGGTCGCGAGTACCGATCTCGTCGAGCGCTGCCCGGATGTTTTCGTCGTTCATCTTCTGCAAAAGCAGCGTAGCCCGATCGTTGATCGTCTGATCGATCAGCATCAGCGTATGCTGCTGCTGCCGGATAGCCTCCGCAGTCCGGTCGCGCCGTCTGGAAGGTAACGCCGGCTTCGCCTGCAATCGAGTGCCGCCTACATCTGACGGCATCCTTTGCGAAACAACGGGAGCGAGCGTATCGACAGGCATCTCGCTGCTCCTCGGCATCTCTTTGAGCGTGTCTCTCGCCGTCATGAGAGGCCCCGCGAAACGCCGCCAAAACCGGTCCCGCTCGGAAGGAACCAAACGAATCGTATCCTTATGAACGGGCTTCTCGATCACTACGACCACCGGCGAAAGCGTGTCCTTTCGTTCGAGCGCCCGCAACAGGCTGTCGTGACGAAGCACCTCTCTTTCCCGAAGACGGCTCATCGTGGCGGCCAGACCGATCAGGTTCGATTTTTTCCACTTCAGCAGCTCGGTAATCTCCTCCAGAATGCCGATCTGCTCGGGAGGTATCTGCAATCGGCAAAGCGAGTCGATATGGCCGTAGACCGTGTCGATCGCCCGGTCGTAAGCTTCCAGATTGTCGACCGAAGGGTCCTGCAGATAGATATTCGCCCGGTAGCTCGCCTCGTACAGCGACGAGATCGTCGTGCCCGTCACCAGCACTTTCCGGTACGCCGCCCCCTGCGTAGCGTCCTCGCGAACGGCCAACGGCGCAATCCGCATGTAAATGTACCAAACGGCGAAAACCGCCGCCACGGCGACCAACAGATAGCCTACGGCCACCTTGATCCGCATGTTCGACTCGCTGCCGCCCGTATTTCCGAATTTTCTCATAGTCTCCCGTCGGTTGCCCGGCTAAAAATAGCTGTTTTGCCCGAAACCTACAACCGGCCAGGACGGAATCGCCTATATGCCGGCTCGCACGAACTGCCCGTCATCCGCAAAGACAGTACCCGGAAAGACATGCGAACAGCTCCGCCGGCAGGATGAAACGCGGTGCTCGTTCGCCGACAAAATCCGGATTATTTCTTGCCGGTCGTGATTCCCGGCCAGCGGTCGGTCCGGAACGGCGAGGCCGGCAGTCCGAAAGCATTGATCAGATTGCAGTCCGGATTGTCGTCCCAGCCGTAGCGAACGGCCAAAGGATACGGGACCTCGGGCGAGCCGACCACCACGTCGCATCCGTCGATCGCAGCCTCGGCCCAATGAAACCGGCGATCGGCCCCTGCGACAGCGAACCCGCGGAGGACACGGCCGTCCCGCACCGCCAGCCCTTCAGCCTCGTCGAACCGGATCCGGATCTTATCGCCTTCGATCCGATAGGTCCGGTACACGGGACCGCTGCATGCCACCGGCTCTCCGTACACCCGGGCACGGGCAATCAGGGCCAGACGGCGGCCCAGCTCCTGCTTATTCTTCGGATGGATATTGTCGCCCTCGCCGATGTCGATCGTCACGGCCATGGCGGTTCCGTCGAGATGCAGCGCCTCGGACTGAGCCTCTCTCAGCTCGGCCCATTGCGAAGCGGCAGGCTCGTCGTGCCGCACTCCGAAATTAGCCAACTGCACGAACAGGAACGGGAAATCGCGCCCCCAGCACGAGCGCCAATCCTCGACGAGCAACGGGAAAAGCGTCCCGTACTGCTCGGCCCGCCATGCGTTCGATTCGCCCTGATACCATACTGCACCCCGGAAGGCCAGCGGAACGAGCGGACGAAGCATCGAATGATAAAGCGCGGTCGGCCGGTGCGGATCGAAATCGGGCTGAACGGGCGGGGCCGGCAAATCGGCCAACTCGCTCCCGACCCGGTATCTCCACGGGCCGGACAGCGGTATATACCGGTCGTCGGACAGACTCAGGCGAAGCGACGGACCGTCGTAATTGAGCCCGCCGTCGCCTCCGGTGTCGAGCACACGGATCGCGATGACCGCCTCGCCCCCCTCGACCAGCCTGCCCGGCACCCGATAGACGCGCTCCTGCTCCAACGCATGGGTCGCGCCGACCTGCACTCCGTTGAAATAAGTCACGTCCCTATCGTCTACGTAGCTAAGGCGAAGGGTCAGGTCGCGCCCCCGCCAGCGGGCCGGTATCTCAATCCGCCGGCGCAGCCAGACGATCCCGTCGTGGCCCGGCAGACACTTCGCATCGAAATAGGCGGGCAGAGCGATCGTATCCCAGTCGCTGTCGTCGAAGGATCGCTCCTTCCACAGACACTTTCCGTCCCGATACGCCGGATCGCGCTGCGCGACAACCTGCTCCCAGCGAGCCGAGTCATCGCGGAACCCGGCCCATAACCTATTCTCATCGGCCCCGGCCAAGCGGACCTGCTCGACACGTTCCGCAAAATCGGAATGCGTGGCCAGCGCCTCGGGACTCATCCACGACTCGGCCACCGTACCTCCCCACGAAGTATTGATCACCCCGACAGGGACTCCGAGCGCCTTATGCAACTCGCGGGCGAAAAAGTAACCGGCGGCGGAAAAGTCGGGAACCGTCTGCGGCGAGCAGGGCTGCCAGCCTCCGCCTACGACCTGTACATCTTCCCTCGGAGCCAAACTGGAAACCCGCTTGACGCCGAACAGACGTATCCGAGGCCAGTCGGCGCTTTCGATCTCGCGGGCATAATCGCGCACGCGGCCCCATCCTCCTACCGGCATCTCCATATTGGACTGCCCCGAGCAGATCCACACCTCGCCGATCAGCACGTTCTCCAACGTAACGGTCTCCCCGTCCGAAACGGTAACCGTATAAGGTCCTCCCGCGTCGGGAGTTTTCAGCTTCAGCATCCATTTTCCGTCCGCTCCGCAACGGGTTCGGACGGTCGATCCGTCCCACGACCCGGTCGCCGCCACCTCGGCCCCCGGTTCGGCCCAACCCCAAAGAGGCGCCTCGCACTGCCGCTGCAAAACCATGTCGCTGCCGAAAACGGAAGCCAGCCGGACTTTGGCCTGCAGCAAGCCGCCCGCCATCAGTCCCAAACAAAGAATACCTATTTTTTTCAGATTCATCTCGGATCGTTTTTATCGTTCGCCATAAAGTTAGCCATTCCTGCCCGAAATATTCTTCCCCGGGAGAAAAATAAGCAGGATTCGGGAAACTTTTCGGGCCTCCTGTCCTCTGTTTGGCGATTACGGGTCACTTATTTATTCGTCTTTCTGGTCGGCATCCCGCTCGATCTGCTCGCTGAGCCATTTCAAAAACGGGGTCCGTCCGTTTTTACGGTTCCGGATAGCCAACAGTCGGTTGTAGATATGCGGCAATCTGACACCGAACAATCGCTCGAAAACGGCTGCAATCTCCTGAATGCCGCATCGTCCTCCGTTGATACACCGGCCGACATAAAGACCGTAGACGATCTCGACCAAATCGATCTGTTTGCCCGACCAGTTCAGACGTAAGGCTCTGTTTTCGGTCGGCGAAAGATCCGAACCTTTCGCCTGGGATGCGAACATCAAAACAATCTCCTCTTCGTTTTTCAACAAGCGGATAATATACTCGCTCTCTTTACCGGCCACCTCGTAGACCTTTTTAGCCGACGCAAGTCTGATCCGTATTTGGCGCAAAGTGCGGAACCTCTGAACGGGATTCTTTTCCTTCGCATAATAGTCTTTTGTCAAGCGGTTGAACTCAGCCGTAATTCGTTCGTAATCCTGCATACCGGTCAGGTCGACCATTTTGTTGGAAAAAGTTTGGGTGTTTTTCATAAGATTGGGATTTATGGTTAGACTTACGGGTGAGCGTTATAAGGATTCGTATATCGAATCTACTGAATAATATACTACACATATAAAAAGAAAGCCAATCTTCCGATCGGCCATTTTACGGAACTTTCATATCGTAGCGCATTGCATATTTTAAGCCGACCGTTACGCCCAAACGTACCAAACGGCCCCAAGCCTTCTTTGGAGGAACAGATTGCCGGCAGTACACGGACGAAAGAAGCCGAACTGCTGGCTCTGTAAAAAAACCGGAAAAATCGACCGGAAAACCGCCTCGGAACTGATGCCAAAAGATGATGCGGCACAAAAAGGCGCAAGACATAATAATTTATTAATAAGAAACTTACCACTCCGACAAACCGGAAATTTTCAGTCTGTTCCGAGTCGAAGCCAAAACCGAACGGCCGGTCCCCGCGCCCTCGGACAACGAAAGCCTTAACGTATGAAAGGGGAAAAGCACAGACTGCACGAGAACCGCTTTTATAAACGAAGTCTGCGTAACCCGGTTTCGATCCGTTTTTATCCGAGGTCGGCTCAATTCATAACGGACAAACGTGCGTATACGAACTTATACGTCTCCTCGCAGGCGTGTTTCCACGCTACCGGCTCATAAATGACCTCCGTCATATACGAGGGCATCAGCGAAACGACACAGTGCTCGCCATTTTCCCATGTCATCATCCCGCGCCGAGAATCGAAACGATAACAGCCGCGAATCGTCGTGAACTCAACCTCGTACTCTTCGGCCGTGCCGTCCGTATGGAAACGGATGCGGACCCGGTAGGAGGCGAGAAAGACCGGATCCTTCCACATTTCCCGGTCCGGGTCGTACCAGCAAGAACGGGCAGCCGCTACAAACCCTCGGTCTGCGAAAAATCGATCTCGTTGCTCCGGCAAAACAAAAATCGGGCTACCGGCGTATTACGATAAAAGAAAGTAGATCGGATTCGCTAAAGCCGAACGTTACTGGAGAAAATCATAAACCCGGACCGAAAGTAAAACGCGGATTCGGCCTGTAACATAAATCAGGGGATAGAGTTTGCAATTCTATCCCCTGATTTATATCTCCTCCCGAGAGAAAGGATTTATATTTTGTGTATCGTTACTTTTTAGACTGAAGATGTTTCAATCCCGATACACCCCCATACGGCCATGACGAACGGTGCCGTCAGCGTGATGATACCGGTTAAAACGGCATATTTCCGGCCTTTTTAACGACGCGCCGTTCCCATTCGTCGGTCAGTTCCTTGCGAATCTCGATAGATTGCAGTCGTTGATTGATCCAACTGTCGGAATAGCCCTTACGATGATAATATTCCAACATACGTTCGATACCCTATTCCGGATCGTTCTATCTAATGGAAAGAAGACCGGTTTATTTGTCCATACAAAAAGGGAATTATAATGTTTACAAAATTACTGACCCCGTTTTTCGTCTCGACAGATTCTCTCAGCCATATTCGACTGCAAGTAAGACAATTCCGGACAAATCGTTACCTGATCGGGTGTAAGGTCTTCAGGTAACGATTTGGATACTGAGCTATGGATGACTGTCCGAAACCGTCTTGTAAGAACCTGCTAACGACACAAATATATGTATTTTGCTGTATATATGCAAGTTTAGAAAACTTGTCTTCTCAAAAGTTACGTTTTCTTGTCGTGTAATTGGTGGTATTTGGCAGACCAAATTTTAGTCGGCGATAAAAGAGAGTGGCTGAGGGGATATCGGTATAAAAATTCATTTTTCATTACCTAACTTTTAAGGTGTGACTTTGTTTTGATGAAAAAGAACAAGGTTGCTTGCCTAGTTAAAGTCTGTGTATAAGTAACTGATGAGAATTTCGACTGGAAGTATACTGGTCCAGTAGAAGTCATAAACGCATTAGGGCTAACGGAATGGTTGATAGTAGCCGTGGGTAGAGCGTTTGAGAAAAACGGAAAGGTTTTCCGGATAATTCCTATTCATGAGTATCTGATGGAATCGTAATCTCATACTTACTTTACGATAACATCGGAACATCGCTATGTCGGCCTGCGTTGTTGCTGGAACCCGTACGAAAAAGGTATTCGGGAGTAGTCTGTAAAATAAATCTATATAATGCGAATTATTCTGCGCAATAATATCTATCTTTGCACAGAATCGTTAATGTTATTGTATGAAACGGGCATTGTTGCCGAGCCAGCGGAAGACGCTTACGGCTCTGGGCGAAAATATAAAACTGGCACGCCTGCGCAGGGAGTTATCCTCGGAGCAGGTGGCCGAGCGTGCCGGAATCTCCCGCAATACCCTGACCAAGATCGAGCGGGGTGAGGAAGGAGTTGCGATGGGATACTATTTCCGGGTGCTGGCTATCCTCGGGCTGGAAAAAGATTTGCTGCTCGTAGCTAAAGACGACGAACTGGGGCGTGCTCTTCAGGATGCCAAACTCGTGGTCGGGGAAAGAGTCTCTAAAAAGCGATGAATATGATAACGCAGTGCGATATATACGTATATATGGACTGGCCCGAGGATGCGGAGCCGGTCTATATGGGTGTGCTTCACAGCGAAACGATCCGGGGCAAAGAGGTCTTTTCCTATGAGAACGATCCCGCATGGCTGACCCATCCTCGTTTCCGCGCGTTGGATCCCGACCTGTCGGCATTTACCGGGAAGCAATACCAACCTTCGGATAAGAGCAATTTCGGATTGTTCCTCGACTCCGCACCGGATCGCTGGGGGCGTACGCTTATGCGCAGGCGGGAAGCCATCAACGCCCGGCAGCAGGACCGAAAACCGCGAACGCTTACCGAAGCGGATTACCTGATGGGCGTGTATGACGGCAACCGCATGGGGGCCCTGCGCTTCAAGTTCTCGAAAGAAGGGGACTTCATGGACAACGACCGGTCGCTGGCGACACCGCCCTGGGCATCGATCCGGGAACTGGAACACGCCAGCCTGCAAATAGAACGGGAAGATAATGCCGATACACCGGAGCATACGCGATGGATCGATATGCTCGTTGCACCCGGTTCGTCATTGGGCGGGGCCAGGCCGAAAGCCAATGTGGAGGATGAAAACGGACACCTGTGGATCGTCAAGTTTCCGAGCGCCGGAGATACGAAAGATTCCGGGGCATGGGAGATGGTTACGGCCGAGTTGGCCCGCTTGTGCGGTATCGAGATGTCCGAATGCCGGGCACAACGGTTCGGCAGCCGACACCATAGTTTTATGACCAAGCGTTTCGACCGGACCGATACGGGCCAGCGGATACACTTTGCCTCGGCCATGACGTTGCTCGGTTATACGGACGGTACGAGCCATACGGAGGGAGCCAGCTACCTCGAACTGGCCGAATGGATCATCGCCAACTGCGACGATACGGACCGGAACATGGAGCAGCTCTGGCGCAGGATTGTGTTCAATATCGCGGTTTCGAACTGCGATGACCATCTGCGGAATCACGGTTTCCTGCTTACACCGCAGGGGTGGCGATTATCACCCGCCTATGATATAAACCCTGACGAGTACGGCACGGGACTGAAGCTCAACATTTCGGAGAATGACAATTCATTGGATTTCGATCTGGCTATGAGTATCACGCCGTATTTCGGATTGGAACCCGCTCGTGCAGAAACGATACTCGCAGAGGTTAAACGTGCTGTTTCCGGTTGGAGAAAACTCGCTACTAAATACGGTATTTCCAAGTTTGAGCAGGATGTTATGGAGAAAGCGTTTAGGTATTGACAGTTAAGCCGGATTCATTTACTCAGGACCTCCACGCATAATACATATTTTAACAGCCATCAATTTAATGACTGTTAAAATAGATTACGGAAACTTTATAGCTGACACAGAGTGAATGTATTTCAGACTGCAAAAAATGTGTTTTACAGGAATATCATCGTGATGGCGATAATATTGGCGTGCTGTTAAAGTTCTGTATATTCTTTTATCGCCGCAATAAACCGTTCTCCGAATCGCTCATATTTGCGGTTACCGATTCCTTTTATTCTGATAAATTCTTCACGGGTAATCGGTTTATCTGTTGCCAGAAGCACTAAGGTATCGTTTTGCATAATACAATAGGGGGGAAGTTGGCATTCTTGTGCCATAACACTTCTCAAAGTGCGAAGCCTGCCAAGTAATTCCATATCCGTAAGTATATTTTCATAAGCGTCTACGAGAACATTAAACCCATCTTTCTCGATAACCCGTTCGGAATAGCCAATCGTATGAACCTGTGGTTTCCGTTCTATTTGAGGCTTAGTTATCTGTGGTATGGAGACCATTGTAGGTATTTGGGGCTCGGATATTACAGGTTTTGAAATATTTAAAAATCCCGGTTTATCCTGCGATAGATCGTTTTTCCCGAAATCGCTGTTTTTCCATACATGATAATGCTCTTGGCTAAGCAGCCGACCACATCCCGATCTATCCGGTTTGTAATTAGTGCATCCTAGGATATAGCCCGTATAGCCTTTCTTCACGATTAAATATCCGTCTTTGCACCAGTCACATTTCTGAATGGAAAGTTCTTCGCCTCGTTTGTCGTTAGTCATAAACCCACATACCTCTTGATCATTCGTACATATCCACAATTTAAGGCCATAATTTTTGTTCCAACGGAGCTGCATCGGATAGCCACAAATCGGGCAACTATCTTTGACAACGTTCGATATAGAAAGATCGGTTTTAAGTTCTCCTTTCAGAGTAACGTAAGGGTAGCTTGCTGTGTCCCTCAGCAACTCTTTAATAAATTCCGACGGCCGTTTTTCGGGAGTAACGATGAAGACTCTGTTTTTCGTCCGAGTCAGGGCTACATAAAACAATCGCCGCTCCTCGGCATAATTATAGGAGGTGTCGTTTAAAACAACCATATTTAATACCGGATCGTCGTCGACCTTTGACGGAAATCCGTACGTTTCGTCCTTTGCATTGATAATGATTACATTATCTGCGCTCAACCCTTTTGAACTATGAGCTGTCAAAAACTGAAGTTTGACCTGCTTCCCATATTGGGCTGAATATACCTTCCCGGATTTTTCATCGTAATTGAATTCTTTAGAATAACACAGATTCCGTGCGTCGAATCCGTATCGACCGATTAGAAGAATAGACGCTACACGAGATTTACCTTCGGCAGCGTTATACTCCATAATGTCTCCGATAGCTTTATTGACGGCTTCCCCGAGATAAAAATATTTCCCGCCTTCCGGACGCTCTGCCTCTTTTTTGAAAGTCTCCGCGTAAGTATGAATAATGACCGGATTTGTAATTCGTTTGGGAGAAATTAGAGCTTTCTTAATCTGTGCCGAATTCTGCTGTACAAATGCTCCTGCGATGTCAATGATCTCTTGGGCATTGCGATAGGTGCGTGTGATCTTCAATTCTTGCCCATAACCCACTTCCTGGCAGAAACGCGTGAACAATGGAAGAACCGAACCGCTGAAAGCGTAAATAGATTGCCAGTCATCTCCGACCGCCATAATCTCTTGGCATCGCATAACCGCGACAGCTCTGCGACGAGATTATAACGTTGGCGTGAAATGTCCTGATATTCGTCCACGATGATGTATTTGTAGTAGAGTCCTCCTTTACCCTTTTCTTGCATCTTGTGAAGAAGTTCGACAGACTCATTGATCATATCTTGAAAGTCGATACAATGTTCTTCCTCCAATGTTTTTTGATACTCGTAATAGCAGACCTTGCAAATGTCGAGGAAGAGTTTAGTCCGGACATTTTTAGTCGTAGTCTTAAAATCGTCGAATTTCTCAATGTTGTATCCTTGAGTTTTGAAATTATTGACAAAAGTGCAGATAAGTAGAGTAAGCTTCGTAATATATTTGCTCTCTTCCGAATCGATCAATTTCTGATAGACTTCTTCCGTTGGACGTTTATTCAATACATAGCCGCATTCGATAAGCTGTTCCTCTAAATGGATGAGATAATCCCTTCCGTCGTTATGTTGAGAATAGGTACATATTAAACAAGTTTTATGCTTCTCATGTAACTGTTTCTTATCGCTGATGCGGGAAATGTATTTTTCAAGCGTATCCTTAGTATAACGGCTACTTCTGCCATCTTCGGTTATTCCAAAATGTTCGATATAAGCGGTTTGCCCGTTTTGAGTAATACGAAAATCGGGCGTATAAGGTTTATTCGCATCGAGGATTGGATATTGGTATATCGGTTCATACTCATATTCTATCTGGTGCAGATACAGAAAATTGGCGATTCGCACCTCTTCCATAGACCGTAGAATCTCATTATTAAGAGTTTGTACTTTCTGTGTCTTGCGATCTACAACCTGTTTAATGTACTCGTGCAGATTACTTTTCAATGTAGAGCAATCTGCTTTGGCAACAAACTGGAAATATTCGTTAAGTTGCTCCCCTTCGTAAGGTGCAGTAAAATAGGATCCGAAAAAAAGGATTAATTTGTCTACGATCTCAGGTCTACGCAGTACAGTAGATTTCAGATATTTATTGATTATAGAATATAAGTATCCTCCTTCCACTATTTTTTTCCTATCCTCCTCTCCTTGGCGTAGGATTGTATATCCAATAGAATGAAATGTGGCAATGGGACAGGGAATCTTTAGATTATGATTGATTCGCTCGCGTAGTTCTTCTACAGCTTTATTCGTAAACGAGATAACCAGGATTTTGGTCGGATCTATTCCCCTTTTTTCAACCAGGTAACGTACTTTAGCGGCGACAGTTGTGGTCTTTCCTGCTCCCGCCCCGGCAATTACTAACGTATGATCCTCTTCCGAGAGTACGACTTCTCGTTGTTCCCGATCAAGCGATATGGCCGGGTCGCACGCTTTGAGAATGTCATCCAGATACTGTTGTTCCGATTCGAGATGGCGTTCCACATAAGCTGCGTTATGCTCCCGGATGGTCGGCGACTCTTTTGAGAAATCTTTGATCTCATTGAACATGGTTCGGAAATAGACTATTTCCGAACCGTCAAGCGCATATTTTGCCACGTAGTCATCTAACATCCCGGCTTCGGCCAAAGTTTTGTATACCTGCGATACGTCCCCATATGAATCGACAAGTTCCTTATAGTCGCTTCGTGCGATAAATTTGTCCTGAGATAATAAGGCTCTGAATGCTTTGTTGAAAGATATGGTTTTTGCATATTCGACTGGAATGTTAGTCATATTTGTTGAGCCTTGAGAACCACCAATAGAATACTTTAACGAATCCGCTAAACTCATATATTTCAAGATTATGCTTTACACAAAGAATAAATCACAGTTCTTCTTTAAAGAATAACTGATAATAATGCATTCCCGTCGCTTCGTCATATCCTCGTTTAATATATTGATTATTTCCATGTACATAAATATGGAAATTTTTATCTAATTTTATTATGCTTTTAAATGCACGAGCCTGTTTTTTGACCGCAGAATCTGAAATGGTAAAATTGTCAGACAATTCTATTTCTTTATCTTGCTGATATTTATTGCTGAAGTCATTAAAACTCTTGATAACTTCAGGTTCCCGTAATACTTCAGCGCCAAAATCATCCAAATTAAAGGTATCCTTCTCTTTAAAAAACTTCACGGACTCATTTATTAATTCCGCTTGATCTGCTTTTGTTACCTCAAACTGTTGTGGTAGTTCTTTCGTAACAAAAGTTTTGTACATTGACATAACGTTATGAGTATTATAATACTCGTCTTGTCTTTGCCGAACGTGCAGGAAATCATCAATCCAGTAGTGGGCATCTACCCCTTTGTTCGTATTATCAACTACTGCTACCACATAACCATGCTCTTTATCCGTATTGAATATGAAACAGCCTTTATCTAATTTGTTTATATTGATTCCTTGTTGGCTTTCAATCTCAAAGCCATCGTTTGCAGTATGTATTTGAAGAAATATCTCTTTATTTTCTGACTTGAATAGTCCGATGGCATCTACTGTATTGCCGTCAATCATGCAATTCTTGAAATAGACTACATAGAACTCTCCACTTTTGATTTTAGGATGAACGCTTTGTTCATACAAATGTTTGGCAAGGTTTATGGATTGCTCTAATAGTATTTCTGGATCATCAAAAATCTTGCTTACACAAGTAAATACCTCATTCATATTTATATCAATTTCATGATAGAAATTGAAATATTCTGAAGACTTAAACGGAGACGTAAAAAATTTCAATAGAGGAATACGAACAGTCGGATCTTCTATAATTAAAGGAGAGTGAGAAAAATGAATATTCTCATTCTCATATTTATTGCCGACTTTATGAAGGACAAGTCCCTCTAAATTACAGTTAATTGTATCTATCATCTTTTTAGCACCATAAAGTTTGTATTATTTTCAACTCTTCTGGATCGAAAAAGTCATCCCAATTATCTGTTATTGAAAAATAAAACTTCTCCAGACCGTACCATATTACAAAGATCTCTGGCTGTGTTAGCCAAAAGATTTGGGCATAACGATTACGATTATCATTGAAGATGTGTTGTATCTTGACATCATTTTCTAGAATAAACGGTTCGATTCCAGTGTTAAGCCTATTATGCTCATCATCAGAAAGAAAATCTAAAATTGTAGTGAGGTTATGGACAGACAACTCTCTGTCAAAATCAGACTCTGCATATTTATATAATTTACCTTCCAATCGTCGCAATAAAGTGTAAACTAAATTACCTTTCTGGGCTTTAAGATACTCATTAACCTTTGCAAATTCTTCATCAGCTAATTCATATAATGATAATAGTCGATATATTTTATGCTTCATCTCATCAGGCAACATAATATCCTGCTTATAATACAAAAAATATGAGCAGAATTAGCCCAAGCGTGCTGATTCATTGTTCTGACTTGAATCTCAAATATGAAGTTCGGGTCAAAATTTATCAATTCCTGTTTTACGGAAACATCGTAATGATTTGACTGATAATCTAGTTTATTAAAGTCTATTTTCTCTTTTTTCTTTTCCTCTTTCCGGACTTTAAAATTTTTTTTTTAAAAAAGTATCTATTGTAGATAGATCGGATAGAAAAGGACACACTATACGAATTCCTAATCTATCTCTTAAATCATTATATCCATAAGTTTTCTCTTTTTGTTTCTTCTGAATTTTCTTGATTATACTTTGTATCTCTTTAGTCCTATATGATATCTCCGGATGTAATTCTACAGCAAATAGGCCTTTCTTCAAAAGAGAAACTACTTGCTGCCCCAATATATCTAATTGGGGCTCATCAAGTTTCCACTGTTTTGATATTTCATCAATATCAATTATCATTTTATTCTCTTGATCTTTGATTTAATCTCAGCCTTACATTCTCCAGTTTGCTCGTCCTCTGTGAGAGTTACCTTATTCTCAAAAGTTCCATTTGTTCCTAAAATGGAAATACCATTTTCAAATTCAACCAGAATTTTACTAATATGTGAATTTACTAATGTGTTGTCTTTAGAGTAGCTTGCAAACTCAAATCCCTTGCTGATCAAATACTCTTTATATTGGTTTTTATGTTGCGTTTCTGTCATATAGTCATTAGCGAACTCTCTTGGACTTATTGTTGCTTGATTTCTACGTAGATAGGAATTTAAATCTTGAATATACTGAGAGCGTTGTATTGGATCCGGGATTGTATCAACAAATTCTTTTGTCAGTTCGTAAAATTTCTTTGTTGTTGTTTTAGGATCATCATAAGGAAAGCAACCCATAAAATCAAGAAAGAAAGTATTTAGGTCTTTTTTAATTTTCGGATTAATTTGATAGTCCATCAATTGTCCATCGTAGTCAGTTTCTGATAGTGAGCGACAAAGAAATAACGCAACTTTGAAAATTTTTGTTTTGGTCGTTAGCATTAAATTATGGACTTCTTCAACATTAAAAGTTTTTGTCGCTTCGTCCAAGACCAGTTGAGCTCCATTGTCTCTCTCTAGTTTTAAAACAACACAGATTGGCAATGTTGAGATTTTACCCTTTAAAACTAACAATATTCCTGCAGCATTATTCCCTTTCTGTATGTTGTATAAATTTGATGCAATATCTTTTGAGAGAGCGACAAAGTCATTATCTGAATTGATTATTGTATTTACACACGACGGAACAGACAACTCGGTCTCATCTTTAAAGCAAACCCTGAAAGACTGATCACTATTTAATGCAGCCTTTATTTTATCTTGAAAAAAGACACGCAAACCATCGGTTATAGTGCTCTCGTTCTCACTATAATTAGGACCGCTTCCGGTTTCATTCTTTTTGTGCCTAGGTATATCGTGAATGATTAGTTTATCTATCACGAGTAATGAATAGTCAATTCTTGTCATAACGCACCGTATTTAGTTAATTAGCCTCTGTTGTTAAGTTGTTTTATAAAGACTATTGCTAGCGGTTCATCGTATATTATAAAGATAAAATATTTATTAATTCCATGCAATGTTTTCATGGTTTTTTATCTGCATAATGCAGCCAAGCTAGTATGAGACCTCGAAGACTGTCTCTAAGAAACATAATTGCATATTGGCAGAACTAAATGATGCCTACCTCGGTTGAGTAACTAATATAGAAATATGTATATTTATCCCCAGAAATAAATCTTCAAGATTGCCGACAGAATGACAGCACTCCTGCTGAAGCAGATGGTTTTACGAGCCAGGCGCTTCAGATGTGTCCGGATCGTCAAGTTATGTCGTTCGATATGATTGGTCCCGTATAAATGATGTCCGATGGATCTTTGTCTCGATCAGAGACCGGTAGTTTCTTAGCCTATCGGTATAAACCCGTTTGGCATCAGATAGACGAAGGGTTTCGAGAACTGCGTTAAGGGTGGCGTTTGTCCGTGGACCGATATTGTAACTGACGACCTGTTTGGATTTTCTATCCAGAGCATATGCTATCCAGATATGCTCGGACTTTCTCCTTACAAAGCTCTTTATTTCATCCACTTCGTATGTCCTGCGATTGATAACCTGAGGGCGTGAGATAGTATGGGCGATCAGTACAATTCTGCTGAGTAGTGTTGTAGGGGAGATATCCAAGATTCGTGCAGTACTTCGAATACCGACTCCCTCTTTGGTTAATGTTACGATCTCGTCATTGATTCCTTTCTGGTAGGCGTTGTAACTATATAGTGCCTGTTGTTTTCGATGACATGATTTGCATTCGTAGCGCTGCCTGCCGTTGCTCTGTGTTCCGTCTTTTACGCATATGCCTCCGCAATATTTGCATTCCATTTTTGCTATCCCCTAATTTGAAACATGAAGGTTGAATATCCTTTTTGAAAACTCGTTTTCGAAGGATTTAAGGGCACAAAAATACAAAAGGCGACTGTAATAGCCGCCTTTGTTTTACCTATGAAAGGAAAATTTGTATTGAAAGTCAGTGTTTTAATCATTGAATCTTAGTCATCCCCTAATTTAAAACACCAGCTTGGCTTTCAACATGGCGGAGAGATAGGGATTCGAACCCTAGGAACCACATAAGCAGTTCAACAGATTTCGAGTCTGCCCCGTTCGACCACTCCGGCATCTCTCCATTTCCGGGTGCGAAGATATACAAATCCGCGATATTTTGAAAGTTCGCGCGAATTTTTCTTCAAATTTTGTGTGCATACGGCGAAAACGGACGCGACGGTACGAAAACATCCGCTATGGGAATCGGCCAGTAACACGAAACGAGTTAAGGAGCGACAACGGTACCCTATCGCCGCACAATAACGAAATAATGAAACGGCGTGCTACCGATTCACAAGTCCGACGGCTCGCCTCGGAGGGGTTACGGGCGCCCGCTCGTCCCGGCGGTCGCCGCAGCGACTGCGTCGCACGTGCTCGGGCTTACCTGCATTCCGGGCACTCCTTCGCGCAATGCTCGCCGCAAAGCTCGAACTCGAGCGTCGCATGACCGATTCCTTCGTGCTCCAGCCGGTGCTTGATCTCATGCTTGAGCTCTTCGGCATCGTCCAGCGACCGGACTACGACATGCGCCGTCAGAGCATTCTGCGTCGTACTGATGGCCCAAATGTGCACATGGTGCACATCCTCGATACGCGGGTCGGTCTCCGTAATGGAGCGCCGCACGCGTTCGCTGTCGATTCCGACGGGCACGCCGTCCAGCGACAGGCGCAGGCTGTCATGCAACAGCTTAGACGTGGAAAACAAGATTACCAAGGCGATCGCGATGCCGACAACCGGATCGATCGCATACCATCCCGTGAGCCGGATGACGATTCCCGATACGAGCACGCCCACCGACACGAGCGTGTCGGCCGCCATATGCAGATAAGCCCCCTTGACATTCAGGTCCTTCTCCTTATCGCGGATAAACAGCCAGGCCGTGAACGCATTGATCACGATGCCGATGCCGGCCACCCACGCGATACTGTCGCCGTCGACAGGCTGCGGATCATACAGTTTGCGGACGCTCTCGACCAGAATCACGCCGACGGCCACGAGCAGAATGCAGGCGTTGAGTAGCGAGACGAGCACGGTACTCTTCCGATAACCGTAGGTATAGCTTGCCGTAGGCTTCACGCGAGCCAGCCGGAAAGCGATCAGCGACAGCACCAGGCTGACTACGTCGCTCAGGTTGTGTCCGGCGTCCGAGATCAGCGCGACCGAGTCGAACCAAAGTCCGGCCCCGAACTCGACGCAGACGAAAACCAGATTCAGCACGATGCCGAGCACGAAAGCCCTGTTCAGGTGGTCGACCGGCAGATGATGGTGATGATCGTGTCCCATAGAGTTTTTCTCCTAATGATCCGTTCTTATTCGGAAGCAGCCCCGGAGCGCGAGCGGCACGGACGGAGCGAGAAAACGCTTCCGGCGGGCAAGTTACGAAAATTATCGGGAAAGAAGGGCCGGCCTCAAGGTTCTGTTCGGAAAGCGGCATGCCAACGCGGCCGGTCGGGACAATGACCTTTTCGGTTCCGGAACTCGATCCGGATCCGTTCCGAACAACGGCCGGCACGCCGCATTCCCCGGCCGGGAGTACGGTCTCCGACCGCCGACAGCGGCAGGTACGCTCGGGCCCTACCTATCAAAGCCCAAAGAAGCGTCACTGCGCAGCCGAACCGGAAACACCAAAGCCCGAAACACCGAACCGCTTGCAAACAAATATTTTAATTCTTATATTGGGGAACGAATACGAACATAAACCTTCAAAATCTCACCCGATGAACCGAACAACGCACATCCGCCGCTCCTTTTTTTGGAAATTCGCCCTCGTACTGGGCGCTTACCGGCTGCTCGTCCATCCCGGACCGAATGCGTCGCCGTCCTATCTGGCGCTGAACATGGCCGGCGTCATTCTTTTAAGCTGGATAATCAGCTATGTCTACGCGACCTGGATTCGGCAGAAAATAGCCCGCTACGACAGGATTCGGCCCGATATGGAGCCGGGAGAGGTCCTGCTGGCCGGTAGCGCGGCCACGTACGGTCTGTACGACGGCCGGTTGGTACTGACGGACCGGCGGCTGATTTTCGTCGGATCGATTTTCGGGAAGAAGAAAACGGTCTTCGCGCTGCCTTCGGCATCGGTGGCCGCTCTCGATCCGTCGGGACGATACGGCCTGCGTCTGACGACGACGGAAGGGCGGAAGCTGACTTTCCGGCTCGCGCAAGCCTCGTCGAGCCTCCGCCACGCTTTCGTCCGGACGGCGCACGAGAACTCGCTCTGAATCCGGAGAACAGTCCGTACCGTTTCCATGTTATGCCGGAACGCTCGCTGCCGCCGGAACATCCCAGCAGACGCGGCTGCAATCAGATTCCAATCAAGCAAGGGCAGCCGAAAGCCCCGCCGTCCGCCCGGACACGGGTCCAGGAATGCGTCCGGGAACGCGTCCGAACGGCCGCTCCGGCCGAAACGTTTCGCCGCACGCTCCTGTCGACGTCCCGGGCCGGAGGTTTCGGAAACCGTCCGCCGCCGGACGATCTACGTTCGGCCCCCAAGGGCCTCCTCCGGTTCCAGGTATCTCCGGCCGCTCGTTTCCCTATGTTTAGGTATTTCGCAACCGGTCGTGTCCCGTTATCTTTGCCGAAAACAAAAGAGACATATGGAACACAAGATCGGAATATTCTACGGGAGCTCGACCGGAACGACCCAATCCCTCGCGGAACAGATTGCCCTGAAAACGGGCGTTTCCAAAGCCGATACGCACGATGTAGCGGACGCGGCTCCCGATACTATCGACGGCTACGACTGTCTGCTGCTCGGATCGTCCACATGGGGCGACGGCGACCTGCAGGACGACTGGTACGGTTTTCTCGACAAGATCAAGACGCGGGATCTGTCCGGCAAGACGGTAGCGCTCTTCGGCTGCGGCGACAGCGAATCCTACCCCGACACGTTCTGCAACGCGCTCGGCACGATTTACGAAGAGCTTCAGCCTACCGGCTGCCGGTTCGTCGGCGCATACGAGCCGCAGGATTACGCGGTGACCGACTCGGGCGTATGCCGCGACGGAAAGTTCGTGGGACTGGCCGTCGACGAACTCAACGAGGACGACAAGACCGCCGCGCGGACCGACCGCTGGATCGAAACGGTGAAAAGGGAACTGTCATGAGCGAGCAGGAATACGCCCGGTTCGGCGATATGAAGATGTTCATGCATCATATCTACGAATTCAAGAAAGGAGTCCGCAGTCTGGTCCTCTGCACGATGTGCCGTACGTGCGCCTCGATCGTGGCCGAAAGGCTGCGCGGGCAGCAAATCGGCTACATGATTCAGGAGGTCTCCGAAAAGAAGGTCAACCTGTACTTCGGCAAGCAGGAATGCCTCGACGCCGTCAAGACATTCATACACAAGCCTCTGAACCGGCTGTCGCCCGAGGAGGACTTCATGCTGGGCGCGATGCTCGGCTACGACATATCGATGCAGTGCCGGAGGTACTGCGATCGGAAAAGCATGCGGAAAGCCACCGCATAGCTTCTCTCATCTTCATGCCATCTGTTTTAAGTTTCACGGAGTCCGGATCATCCCGCGAGGCGCGATCCGGACTCGCTCCATATGGTCGGACCCCGAGCCGGACTACCCAAAAATAGGTATTCAGACCGCCCGAAATACCGATTTGCACGGATTGCCCGTCGCGGCGGAAAGCGCGAACTTTGAAGTCGCGTTCGGGGTGCGGAGCGCTGTCCGACGGTACGCTTCCGACGAGCGGCACCGGGAAACTACGGACCCGACCGAGGCGAGTCGCGCAAAATGGTTATCTTTGTCATAGCGAACAAGCCTCGAAAAACGAAAATGAAGATGTACAAACTCGGCCGATACAAGCAGACCGACAGAATGAGCGACCTGATCTGCGAAAATTATCCGATGCTTCTGGTGCTCAGCCGGTTCGGCATATCGCTCGGATTCGGAGACAAAACGATCGACGAAGTCTGCGAGGACAGCGGCGTCGATACGAAAACTTTCCTGACGATCGTCAACCTGCTGCTCGACGACCATACGACCGCCGAACAGATCGATCCGTCGCTTTCGGTCGAGGCTCTGGTAAGCTATCTGCAAAACTCGCACAGCTATTTCCTCGATTTCCGCCTGCCCCTGATCCGCCGCAAGCTGATCGAAGCGATCGACTGCGGGCACAGCGACGTTTCGTTCGCCATCATGCGCTATTTCGACCAGTACGTCGCCGAGGTGCGCAAGCACATGAACTACGAGGAAACCACCGTTTTCCCCTACGTCCGTTCGCTCGTACAGGGAAAATCCGGCAACGGAAAATATCACATCGGCATCTTCAGCAAGCAGCACGATCAGGTCGAGTCGCGGCTGGCCGAGCTCAAGAATATCATCATCAAATACTATCCGGCTACCGGAAGCAACGAGCTCAACAGCGTGCTGTTCGACATATTCTCCTGCGCAACGGATCTGGCTTCCCACAACCGCATCGAGGACAACCTGTTCGTGCCGCTGATCGCGGAGCTCGAGCGCAAAAACGGTTGTTCGCGATGAGCACGTCCATGAAAATAGCCGTCGCCGAGCCGTCGGTCATCATCCGCAGCGGGTTGCTGTCGGTGCTCGGACGGCTGACGACGCTGAATATCCAGATACTCGAAATAGCCGAGATAGCGCAGCTCGGCTCGGCGCTCTGCCGCCAAAAGCCCGACATGCTGATCGTCAATCCGGCGCTGCTGGGCATGTTCTCGCTCCAAAAGATCAAAAGCGAAGCAGGATGTCTCCCGATGAAGTGCATAGCGCTGCAATACTCGGTCACGGACTCCTCGACGCTGAAAGCATACGACCAAACGATCTCGATCTACGACACGGCCGAGCAGATCAAGGAGAAGCTTCTCCAACTGCACGGTTCCGAGGCAGGCGGCAAGGAACACGACGCGCTGAGCGCGCGCGAACGCGAAATCGTCGTATGCGTCGTCAAAGGCATGACCAACAAGCAGATCGCAGAAAAGCTGTGCCTATCGCTGCATACGGTCATCACGCACCGCCGCAACATCGCAAGCAAACTCCAGATCCACAGCCCGGCCGGGCTTACGATCTATGCCATAGTCAACAAGCTGGTCGAACTGAGCGAAATCAAGGAAACCATATCGGACTCCGACCAGTAGCGAACGCGTACGCTTTTATCCGGCCCGGCGAATCACCCGTCCTCAGACTAGAACATTTTACGTCTCAGCGCCGGAATCCGGACAATCCTGCCAGAAACGCGACCTTCCCAGTCTCCGGAAAGTCGTCCTACCTTTTCCCGCTCGCGTCGTACGACGCACCGGCCTCTCCCTTGCCCCGAAAAAAAGAACCGAAGGAAAGCACACTTAAGCCCGAAAATATTATTTTTGTTCTATATCCGTAACCCATACCGCGAGCGATCCACCCGACCAACCATGACGGAGTCACCGGCATACTCCACGGAAACAGAGCTTTCCGAACTGACGGCATTCAACCTGCTCTACCGGTTGCATGTCTCGGCCTTGGTCAATTATGCGGAACGTTTCGTTGACGACGGCACGGCACGCGACCTCGTACACGATGTCTTCGTCCGTATCTGGACCGCACGGCGGTTCCGGATGCCCGAAACGGAAATACGCCGCTATCTGTTCCGCTGCGTATTGAACGCCTGCCGCGATCACGTCCGGCATCAGCAGGTCGAAAACAACTTCCTGTCGAAAACCATCGCGCAACTGAAGCTGCACGAGCTGGAATACCACGAAGCGCACTGGGAACATGCTCCCGACGAGCGGCAGCTACGGGCCGTCTATCTCGAAATCGACAAGTTGCCCGACCGCTGCCGCGAGATTTTCCGGAGAACATACCTCGACGGCTGCAAAAGCCGCGACATAGCGGCGGAACTCGGCATTTCGCAGCGCACGGTCGAGGCTCAGCTGTACAAGGCGCTGAAACTGCTCCGCCGCTCGCTGACGGGAATCCTGACGCTGGGCGGCTGGCTGGTTCTCGGCAGGCAAATTTTCTGATTTTTCTCGTTTCCATGCAAAATATCGGACCGATCCGGTAAGTAAAAAACCGTTCAGAATCGTTTGTAATATAAAAGGGCGGCCCAAAGACGCCAAACAGACAGGAAAATGAACGGAAACGACACGATAGAATCCCTGACCGCGGCATACCTCGAAGGCCGACTGTCGCCCGAGGAGGCAGAGCGCCTGCTCGAAACGATCGAGCGGGACGAGCAGGCCCGCCGAACGCTGTTCGAGATGAAGAACCTGTACGACATGGGACGGATGAATCCGCTCGACCAGCGGCAAATCGAAGCCGGCTGGGAAAGGCTCGTCCGGCAAACGAGTATCCGGAGCGACGAAAACCGAACCGCCGGCCGGACGTCGGACCGTACGCCTCTGCGCCGCATGGCCCGGACCGCGCTGCGCTATGCCGCCGTCGCGCTGATCGCCCTGTCGGCCGGCTTCGCAATGAGCCGTCATGTCGTCCTGCACGGAGCCGCCGGATACAACGAAGTGGCCGCCGAAGCGAAAAACCATTCGGAAGTCGTTCTTTCGGACGGGACCAGGGTCACGCTGAACGCATCGTCCCGACTGCGCTATCCGACCTCGTTCGACGGATCGGCCCGCGAGGTATGGCTCGACGGCGAAGCCTATTTCGACGTGTCGCGCGACCCGCGCAAACCGTTCGTCGTGCACACCGAGCGCCAGAGAATCCGCGTACTGGGAACCTCGTTCAACGTGATGGCCTACGACGGAGATACGTTCAATATCGTCACGCTGTTGAGCGGGGCGGTGCAGCTCGACGTGCTCGGAACGGAGGGCTCGCTGCTGGAGTCGGTGCGGATGAAACCTTTCGAGCAATGCCGCTTCGACACGCGCACCGGAGAGCTGACCGCAACCCTGCTCTCGGACGAAGACAGGAACCGCACGTGGACCGACGGCGTGTTCCGCTTCCGGGACGAGCCGCTGTCGATGATCGTCTCGCGGCTGGAAAAATACTACGGGATCGAAATCGCCGTCGACGATTCGCTGGGCTCCGTCCGCTACACGGGCGCCTTCCCTCTGGAACAGAAAATCACGGAAGTGCTCGAAACCCTCAACTTCGAGAAAAGATTCACGGTCGTACAGCACGGAAACGACTTCGCGCTGGAAAAAAAGTGAACCGTCATAATCCCGAAACCGAAAACCTAAAACCACTTCGAGCCATGAAAACCAGCCTGATCCCCCCCTAAAAAAAGCCGGAACAGGTAAGACCCGATCCGACTCCGTTTGTTTTTAATCCATTCAATCCGATCCCCGTCCATTACCCCCTAAGTAGACGGAACGGGTATCGGCGACCTTTTAAAAACGTACAAATTTATGAAAAATTTTTCACTACATGCCATATTACCCTGCTTTTTATTATTGGCATTTAGCATTTTACAGGCATCGGCCCAGCAGGCCGTGCTGAACCGACCGGTCACGGTAGCCGTGCAGAACGGAACTTTCTCGGAAGCCGCCGGACAAATCGAACGGCAAACCGGACTGATGTTTCTCTACAAGAGCGACGACATCGACCGGAACCGCAAAATCAGCCTGAACGTCCGCAATCGCCCGCTCTCGGAAGCGCTCGACCTGCTGCTCCGGGGAACCGGTCTGGGATACCAAATCTCCGACCGGCACATCACGATCGGCCATGTCCCCGCGCGGTCGTCCAAACCGGTCACCGTAACAGGAAAGATCACCGACGCGTCGGGCAACCCGATTATCGGCGCCAACGTATTCGTGCAGGGGACGACCAACGGCACCGCCACGGGAACGGACGGCAGCTTCCGGATCACGGCATCGCCGGAGGACATGCTGCAAGTCACCTATCTGGGCTATATTCCGCAACAGGTAGAAATCGGCAGCCGGACCCGGATCGACATCACGCTGGAAGAGGAATCCACCGAATTGCAGGAAATGGTCGTCATCGGCTACGGCACGGCCAAGCGGGAAAGCCTGACGGGAGCCGTCGCGACGGTCCGCTCGGAGGATCTGACCGTCGCACCGGTCGCCAGTACGACCAACGCGCTGGCCGGACGGCTGCCGGGCCTGATTACCAAACAGCAGAGCGGCCTGCCCGGAGCGGACGCCGCGACGCTCAGCATCCGGGGCTTCGATCCTCCGCTGGTGATCGTCGACGGCGTGGAAGGCGACTTCAACAACATCGACGCGAACGAAATCGAGTCGATCTCGGTGCTCAAGGACGCCTCGGCAGCGGTATACGGAGCCCGGGCCGGCAACGGCGTGATTCTGGTCACGACCAAGCGAGGCAAGGAAGGCAAGCCGACGATCACGCTGAACAGCACGGTCACGTTCCAGAACCCGACGAACCTGATGCGAATGACCTCGGCCGGACAGTATACCGAACTCGTGCGCGAAGCGCATATCCAGTCGGGTCAGCCGGCCGAAACGGCCCGGTTCTCCGAAGAGCAGATACAAAAGTACTACGCCGGCACCGATCCCGACTACCCGAGCACGGACTGGGTAGACTACCTGATGCGCAAAATGACGCCCCAGCACCAGCACAACCTGTCGCTGCAGGGCGGAACCGAGCAGATCAAGTACTACGGATTCTTCGGCTATCTGGATCAGGAATCGATGATCCGGCGCGGAGGCGGCAACTACCAGCGCTACAATATCCGTTCGAACATCGACGCGAAAATACTCAAAAACCTGAGCATGTCGGTCGACTTCTCGACGATCATCGAGAACCGCCGCTTCCCTTGGCGCGACGACCAGGGCGAAAACTCGGTCTGGAACGATATCTGGAACACCGAGCCGATCTATCCGAGCTCGCTTCCGGACCCGACGAAGATTCCGTACGCCAGCACGAACGGCACCGGCGGCGCGCACATCACGAGCAACCGTAATCTGAGCGGCACACGCGACACCGACAACCAGTCGATCCGAGCGTCCGGCTCGCTCAAGTACGACGTGACGGCCGTACCGGGCCTGTCGGCCAAGGCATTCGTAGCGCTGGACAAATATTCCCAGGATTACAAATTTTTCCAATACCTGCCCGATACCTACCTGTACAACTACGCATCGGACACCTACACGCTCCAGTCTCTCTCCCTCGAGAAAAAGCTGACTCAGCAAGCCAGCAAGGGACAGCGGCTGACGGCCCAGTTCTCGCTGAACTACGAACGTACTTTCGCCGAGGACCACGACCTGAAGGCTCTTCTGCTGTACGAGCTGATCGACTACGACGACAGCTGGATCACGGCGCAACGGACCGGTTTCGCGACGACCTCCATCCCGTATCTGTTCGCCGGAGGACTCCAGAATCAGTTCGCCGACGGCCGCGCGTCGGAAATGGGCCGTTCGAGCCTTATCGGCCGGCTCAACTACGCCTATCGTTCGAAATACCTGTTCGAAGCGACCGTCCGCTACGACGGTTCGGCCAAATTCGACAAACATTCGCGCTGGGGCGTATTCCCGAGCGTATCGGCCGGCTGGAGAATCTCCGAGGAGCCTTTCATCAAGGACAACACGAGCGTGATCGACAACCTGAAGCTGCGGGCCGGATTCAGCATGACCGGCTATGACGGCGTGGCCAATTTCGATTACCTGGCCGGCTATGTCTACGGAAGCTCGTATATCATCGGCTCGCAGGCCGTGCAGGGACTCACCGCGACGAGCCTCGCCAATCCGATGCTGTCGTGGGAGCAGATGAAGATATGGAACGTCGGTCTCGACTTCGGACTGTTCCACAACAGGCTCTACGGCGAGGCCGACGTGTTCTACCGCGTGAGGGACGGCATCCCGGGCAGCCGCGCCGTCTCGCTGCCCGACACGTTCGGCGCTACGCTTCCGACCGAAAACCTGAACAGCATCAACACACGCGGTTTTGAGTTCACGCTCGGCTACAAAGGCGCGGCGGGCGACTTCCGCTACAACGTGGCGGCCAACATATCGTGGGCCCGCTCGAAATGGGGCTACTACGACGAACCCGAATACACCGACCCGGACGAGATCCGGCTTTACAAGAAGACGGGCAACTGGATCGACCGGGACTTCGGCTATCGTTCCAACGGACTGTTTACCTCGCAGGAAGAGATCGACGCGCTGGACTACCGCTATCTGGACGGGTCGGACAACTCGTTCCTGAAACAGGGCGACGTCCACCTGCTGAATACCAACGGCGACGACGTGCTGAACTGGCGCGACCAGGTCGAGATCGGCAAAGGTACGATGCCGCATTGGATGGCCGGACTGAACCTCGATCTCGCATTCAAGGGATTCGACCTGTCGGCCCTGTTCCAAGGGGCTTTCGGCTTCAGCCAGAACGTCGTGTTGCGCCACGCGATGGTTTTCCCCGAAATCATGTACAAGGAGCGCTGGACCTACGAGAACAACGACCGTCATGCGATCGTTCCCCGTCTGGGAGGAGCCGCCTCGAACGACTGGGCATCGGACTACCGTTTGGTCAACGCTTCGTACCTGCGCCTCAAGTCGATGTCGATCGGCTATACCTTTCCCAAACGCTGGATGAGCCGCGCCAAGATCGGCAACCTGAGAATCTACGTTGCCGGGACCAACCTGTTCACGATCAGCAAACTGAACAAGTACAAGCTCGATCCCGAAGCGCCGAGCGGCGCGGGAACTCGTTATTATCCGCTGATGCGTACCTTTACGATCGGCCTGAACATTTCCCTTTAATACCCGAACAGCCATGAAAAAAATCCATATCATACTGATTTCGATACTCTGCGGTCTGAGCTCCTGCACGAGCGTTCTGGACAAAGAGCCGCTGGACATCATCTCGGACGACGTGCTGTGGAACGATCCGGTACTGATCGACAACTACCTGCTGCAATGCTACGCCGAAATGTGCTTTTTCAACGAGATGCCCTACGGCGCGACGCAGGACTGGTTCAACTGCATGTATGCGACCGGCTTCGCCGACGAATCGACCAGCGCATGGACCCAGACACCCAAAACCCATTGGCTGAGCATCAGCGGCGGCGACTGGGACTGGTGGGGTTATCCGACCGTCCGTAAACTGAACGTATTTATCGAAAAGATGGAGACCGCACCGGTCGACGAAGCCGTCCGGACGGCCCGCACGGCCGAGGCCCGCTTCCTCCGGGCATTCGCCTATTTCAACATGGTCAAGCGTTACGGAGGCGTGCCTCTGATCCTGAAAGCGCAGCAACTTTCCGATTCGCCCGAAGAGCTCTATCCGAAACGCGCGACCGAGGAGGCCGTCTACCAGTTCATTCTCGACGAGATGAACGATATCATCGACAACAGGCTGCTCCCCGACGCATACGGAGCGGCCGATCTGGGACGACCGACACTCTATGCCGCCGCCGCATTGAAAAGCCGAGCCGCGATGTACGCGGGTAGCATAGCGAGCTGGGGAACGGTCCAGATCGACGGTCTGGTGGGTATTCCGGCCGACAAGAAGGAACACTTCTGGCAGGAGTCGCTCAACGCGAGCAACCGCCTGCTGTACGGCAGTCCGTTCGCGCTTTACGAGAAATATCCCGACGACCGCTCGAAAAACTACCGGAACATCTTCCTCGACGAAAACAACTGCGAGGTGATTTTCTCCGAAATTTACGACGGCAAGTCGGGCAAGGGCCACTCGTGGGACATGTGGCAGAATCCGAGCGGATACAACGCATGGGCCGGCGGACAGCAGAACTGCGTCTATCTGGAGTTCGTCGAGTCGTACGAAAACATCGACGGCTCGGACCCCACGATCGACCGCGAGAAGGTCGCCCAGTACTACACATGGACGCTCGACGAGCTGTGGGGCAAGAAAGACCCTCGCTTCAAAGCCTCGATCTATACGCAAGGCACGCCATGGACGCACGAGGGAGCCTCCGTGACGCTAGACTACCACGTAGGCATCTTCGTCGACGGACAGTGGATCAACGACGGTTTCTACGAAGGCGTGCCGGCGCTGGGCGTCTGCGCGAACAACTGGCGCCCCACGCCGTTCGGCATCCTGAAATACCTCGACGAGTCGTCGGCCATGATCCCCGAGCGTTACTACTCGAAAACCGACTGGATCGTCTTCCGGCTCGGCGAAATCTACCTGAATTTCGCCGAAGCGGCCTTCGAACTGAATAAGCCCGACTCGGCGCTGTGGGCCGTGAACAAGATCCGCGCCCGGGCCGGCATGCCCGAACTGCAATCGATCACGCGCGAGCAAATCCGCCACGAACGCAAGATCGAGCTGGCATTCGAGGGCAACCGTTACTGGGACGTACGCCGCTGGCGGACCGCCGTACAAGACCTCTCGCACGCTTGGCACGGCATGCGCTACAAGCTCGACTGGGCAACGCAGAAATACTATGTCGAGATCGTCGACAACATCTGCGGAACGCCCGAACCCTATTTCAACGAGATGCACTACTACTGGCCTATCGCACAAAGCCGAACCCAACAGAATCCGAACCTGCTGCCCAACAATCCGGGCTGGAGGTAATACACTCTCTCTTTTTTGCAGTCTGCTGCGGGCTGCCGATGTAGCCCGCAGCAGTTTTTTTGCTAACTTACATTCCCAAACGCCATGAAAAATATCATACTCCCGATCTGTTGCGCTGCGGCGCTCTGCATGGTTCCGACTCTGATGTCGGGCTGCAACTCCGATCCGAAGGACGGATCCGCTCCCGACGGGCCGCCGATCGACGTCCCGCCGGGCGACGTGACGGTCGCCGCATATTATTTTCCGAACTGGGGGCCCGTCGCCACGTCGGAATGGGGAAGCCTGCAACGGGCCAAACCGATGTTCGACGGACACAAGCAGCCGAAAGTCCCGGCATGGGGCTACCGGAACGAGAATCGCCCCGAGGTGATGCAACAGAAAATCGATGCGGCGGCCGACCACGGCCTCGACGTCTTCATCTTCGACTGGTATTTCTACGACGAAGCCCAGATGCCGGGCAACAAATACCTCAGTTCGGCGCTGGAAGAAGGATTCCTGAAAGCTCCGAACAACGACCGGATGAAATTCTCGCTATTGTGGTGCAACCACGATCTGGGCGACATCGCCCGGGGAGCCGTGACACCCGAAACGTTCGAACTGCTGACCGACTATGTGATCGAGCACTACTTCAAGCATCCGTCGTACTGGCTCGTCGACGGATGCCCCTACTTCTCGATCTACGAGGTGAATACGTTCCTCGCTACGTTCGGAGGCGACTACGCCCGGGCCGGCGAGGCGATCGCCCGCTTCCGAGAAAAGGTCAAGGCAGCCGGCTTCCCCGACCTGCACCTCAACGGCGTGCTGTTCGGTCTGGGCGGCATTCTCAGTCAGGCCGTCGCCGCCCTCGGGCTCAACTCGACGACTTCGTACGTCTGGATTCATCACAACATTCTGCCCGACTTTCCGGCCACCCGCTACGAAAAGGCCGCGAGCCAATACATGAATTCCGTCCGCAACGGAGGCGGATCGAACGGGCTCGAAAACGGAGCGGCCGGCATTCCGGTGCCATACCATCTCAACATCAGCATGGGATGGGACTCGTCTCCCCGATGCGGCAACGTAACGCCCGGCGAGTGGCTCCGTCGGCGCGACTACCCGTTCGGCGCCGTGATCGTCGACAATACGCCCTATCTGTTCAAGAAATATCTGGCCGAAGCGAAGGCGTGGACCCTCGCCAAACCCGAATCGGAACGCATCGTCGTCATCAACTCGTGGAACGAATGGGGCGAGGGAAGCTACCTGGAGCCCGACACGGAAAACGGCATGGGCTATCTGGAGGCCGTGCGCGACGTATTCGGCTCGCAGCAAGCGAACGGAACGGGCACGGCCGGAGAACGAACCGTCAAAAACTAACCAAACCGAACTGTTATGAATAGAACTTTGCTGACGCTGGCCGCCGCCGCGGCCGTCCTGACCGGCTGTCGCTCGGAGCAACCGGTAGCCGGAGACGACATCACGGTCGCCTGTTATTATTTTCCGAACTACCACACCGGAGACCCGCTCAACGAGCTCAACAAGGGCGAGGGCTGGAGCGAGTGGAAACTCGTGCGCGAGGCGCAGCCGCGCTTCGAGGGGCACGACCAGCCCAAGGTTCCGCTGTGGGGCTATACCGACGAGAAGGACCCGGCCGTGATGGCCCGTAAGATCGAGGCCGCCGCGTCGCACGGCATCGACGTGATGCTGTTCGACTGGTATCGCTACGACAGCGTGCCGTTTCTGAACCGTTGCCTCGACGAAGGGTTCCTGAAGGCCCCGAACGTGAACGACATCCGCTTCGGGCTGATGTGGGCCAATCACGACTGGGTCGAGATTCATCCGGCCACGCACGGCGAACCGCAAAAGCTGCTCTACCCGGGCAAGGTGTCGCCCGAGGCGTTCGAAACGATCGGCGACGAGCTGGTGCGCGACTACTTCACGCGACCGAACTACTGGCTGATCGACGGCAAGGCCTATTTCTCGGTCTACGACGTGCAGAAATTCGTCGAGAGTTTCGGCTCGCTCGAGGCCACGAAAGCGGCCATGGACCGGCTCCGCGAGAAAGCCGTCGCCGCCGGGCTGAAAGGGGTCCACTGGAATCTGGTCGTCTGGGGCAATCCGATCCTTCCGGTCGAAAAGGTGCCGGCCAATACGCTCGAACTGCTGCGCGCGCTGGGCTTCGACTCGGCCACATCCTACGTATGGATACACCACTGCTGGCCCGCCGACACTTGTACGGCCTACAACTCGGTGCGCGACGCCTATATGGCCTATTGGGACAAGGCGAAAGCCGAGTACGGCGTACCCTACTACCCGAACGTAACGATGGGCTGGGACCCTTCGCCGCGCACGAACCAGCAGAAAGACTGGAACCCGGCCTACGGCTACCCCTATTCGGGCATTCTGTGCGACAACACGCCGGAGAACTTTCGTGCCGCGCTGCAGATGACCAAGGATCGCCTGCTGGCCGACCCCGACGGTCCGCGTATTTTGAACATCAACTGCTGGAACGAATGGACCGAGGGAAGCTATCTGGAGCCCGACTCGGTACACGGCATGAAGTATCTGGAGGCTGTTCGGGACGTATTCGCCGACACGAAACCCTGATCTTCCCGGGCAAAACGCGCTGTCCGGCGGCCGAAAAGCCGTCGGACAGCGTTTTCTTATCCGGTCGGAGCAGGACTTCCCGCGCAAAGAAACCCCGCCTTGAAAACATATCCCGCCCGAAACGAAAAAATCCCTGCGAGTTGCACTTGCAGGGATTTTAGTTCTTCCTTGACATTCCGGCGGAAAGAGAGGGATTCGAACCCCCGGAGCCTCTCAGCTCAACGGTTTTCAAGACCGCCGCAATCGACCACTCTGCCATCTTTCCGGGCGTAAAAATATAACGGAATTTTCACTTTTCCAATTTTCTCCCCGATTCCCCTTCCCTGCAGCGGGACTATGAAGAGGCAACGCGCGAAACGAATCAAGTCGCTTTATCTCCGAAAGTTTATTTTCAGATAAAAACATTTTTGCTATATTTGTAAGAAGTAGTGGAAATTACTATCCTTTAAACCTTATACTACCATGAACAAAACTCAACTCGTTGACGCAATCGCGAAGAAAGCCTCGATCACCAAGGTGGATGCCAAGAAAGCGCTGGACGCTTTCATTAACGTAACCGGAGAAACGTTGAAAGCAGGCGACAAGATCGCGCTGATCGGATTCGGATCGTTCGCCGTAGCCAAGAAGCCGGGCCGCACCGGGCGTAACCCGCGCACGGGCGCCTCGATCAAGATCGCCGCAAAGAACGTCGTGAAATTCAAGGCCGGCGCCGAACTGAACGCGCTGGTGAAATAGTTTTCGCCCCGCTGCGAAAACTACTGCGGGAAAATGCGGAACCGGTCAACGGTTCGATAAAGGCAGCCGCGAAAGGACATCCTTTCGCGGCTGCCTGTTCTTGACAAGCCGGAAAAGCGGAACCGACCGGACGGAAGCCGGAGAGATTCGATGCGCCGAAACCGGAACGCCGCGCCATGCCAAGGCGGATACCCGACCGCGGCCCGGCAGCCGCTCCCCGGGTCGAAAGGCATCCGCGATCCCAAGCCGGTTCAATCCGCCCGAGCGGAAACGCGATCTCGGATACTGGCCGCACCCTAAATTTGTCCGTTTCAGAAAAATGGGACATCTTTGCAACCGGAAATCTCGCGAAGCCATGGCCAAGAAAAAAATCGCCCTGCTGATCGTCGCGCTGCTGGCCGTCGACCAGATCGTCAAAATATGGATCAAGACCCACTTCGCGCTCGACGAGAGCGTGACCGTCTTTCCGAACTGGTTCTTCATCCGGTTCATAGAGAACCCGGGAGCCGCATTCGGGTTCGAGCTCGGAGGCAGCTATGGCAAACTGACTCTCAGCATATTCCGGCTCGTAGCTATCGGCGCGCTCGGCTACTACATCCACCATTTGCTTCGTAAAAAGGCCCCGACAGGCGTGCTGGTCGGTTTCTCGCTGATTTTCGCCGGCGCGCTGGGCAACGTGATCGACAGCGCGTTCTACGGCCTGCTTTTCTCGGAATCGACATTCACCGCCCCGGCGACGTTCCTGCCCGAAGGAGGGGGGTATGCCGGATTCCTGCACGGCAAAGTAGTCGACATGCTGTTCTTCCCGCTATTCCGAGGCACCTATCCGTCATGGATACCGGGAATCGGCGGCGAGTCGTTTCTGTTCTTCAGTCCGATTTTCAACTTGGCCGACAGCTACATCACCATCGGCGTGCTCTACATGCTGCTCTTCCAGCGGAAATTTTTCAAATAGCGGCGAGCGGTCGTTCGGATCGAACGACTTTTCGCTCCGCCGAGTCCATTCCCGTCACAGTGCGGACGATTCCTGCCTGTTCCGACGGTTCGGAGCTCACTTTTGTGGCCCGTCAGAAGAGGAAAGAACGTCAAATAATCCGATCCGATGCGCGGATCTATCGGCATGGCTTCCGACCGGGTCCGACACATGGCGTTTCCGAATGCAGCACGGCTTCGCTCGACCGCCGGCGGCGCCGTAAGACCGACACGGCAACATACATGCGCAACCGCAAGCCGATCGCCGAATGGCGTTACGAGCAAAGCCGTGCCGTTCGGCAGCAAGAAAGAACCGCGCAGAAAGCATCCCGACACACAACGGGCGCCATAACCGGAAACGCCGTTCGAAACCCATCCGCAGGCTTCATAAACGAACCGGTACGGAACTTATACGATCGCATCGACCAAACCTCGAAAACGGCCGGCAGCAACTCTGTCGACATACGGACAAAAGACGGGCGGACGGGCTCCCGTTGCCCGTCCGCCCGCAAGCGAAAAGATTCCCGATTAATCCGGAATCGGACCGTCCTATCAGTTGACCGACGGCAGGAACGAATAGTTCTCGGAGTACTCCATCATCTGGCCCGGATAATCGTCCGTGTACTCGATCAGCACGTCGACGATCTCGCCGTTCTCCATAACAGGTTTGTAGACCGGATTGACGAATCCGGCATAAGGTTCCAGCTTCAGCTTCGCATAGCGGTCGAGCACCTCCTTGTGCAGCGCGGGATCGACCTGCACGCCGTAAGTCTCGACGAGCGCCTGACCCGCCGCGAAATCGCCCGTACTCTTGATACGCTGAATCTCGCGGAGCAGGTCGCCGAACAGCGTCCGCAGCTTCTCGTAGTCGTTGACGACGATATACGTCTTGCCGTCCTTGACCACTTTCTCGATCACGTTGTCGGCGCGGCCTTTCTCGTAGCACCACTCGGCGATCAGCTTGCGGTTGCGCATGTGCGCCTCCTCGACCGTCTTGCCGGGCCGGATGCGCGTGAGCTGCGTCATCATGCCGTTCATAACGTACTGGGCATACTCGGCCTTGGCCACGTCGAACGACGGCACGAGCCCCAGCTCGACCAGTTTCGGATCACCCAGATAATAGAGCGCGAACAAATCGGCGCGAGCCTCCTCGAGCGTAGACGAATAGTTCTTCAGCTCGTCGCCTTTGATGCCCGGAGCCAGCTTGCCCGAACCGTGACCGAGGCACTCGTGCAGGTCGGTATGCAGGTTGTCGCCCAGCGACCCGTACTTTTCCCGCAGTTCGATGATCGACGGATCGAGGATGAACTCCTCGGCGAACCCGTTCCCCTTGGCCGCCTCGTCATAGGCATCCGTGATATTCTGGATCGTCACCGACTTCGAGCCGTGATCGCGGCGGATCCAGTCGGCGTTGGGCAGGTTGATGCCGATCGGCGTCGAGGGATAGCAGTCGCCGCCCAGAACGGCCGCCGTGATCACCTTGGCCGAAACGCCCTTCACCCGCTCCTTGCGGTACTGAGGGTCGATCGGGGAATGGTCCTCGAACCACTGCGCTTCCTCACTGATCGTCTGCGTCCGGCGCGTGGCCTCCTCATCGCGGAAATTGACCATGCCTTCCCATGCTCCCCGGTAGCCGAGCGGGTCGCCGTAGTTCTCGGTGAAGCCGTTGACGAAATCGACCTTCGACACGGTATCCTCGACCCAGCGGATGTTGAAAGCGTCGAACTGCCTCAGATCGCCGCTACGGTAATAGTCGATCAGCGCGAGAATCGTCTGCTTCTGCGGCTCTCGGGCCACTTCGGCGGCCTTGCCGAGCCAATAGACGATTTTCTCGATCGCAGGCGAGTACATGCCGCCCACTTTCCATACCCGCTCGACGATTCGTCCGTCGGGCTCCTTGACCAGTTTGCTGTTCAGGCCCCACGAAACGGGCGTCGTATCGTGCGGATTCATCCGCTCGGCATAGAACCGCTCGACCTCTTTCTGCGTGACCCCCTCGTAGTAGTTGTTGGCCGACGTGACGATCAGGTCCTCGCCCTCGGCCTGGTTGACCCGCTTGGGCATCACGGCAGGATCGAAAATCACCGGCTTGATCTCAGCCACAACCTCCTCCACCGAGCCGAAGTCGGCAGGAAAATTCTCAGCGGGAGTCGCGGCGATCAGCTCGTCGAAATAAGCTTCCGTAAACTCGGGATGGAACTTGTCGGTCGAATAGTGATGGTGAATGCCGTTGGCGAACCACACTTTCTTGAGGTACTTCTCGAACCGCTTGAACGACTCGCTCGTCCGGTCGCCCGTGTACCCCCGGTAAATCGCTTCGAGCGTGCGGCGTATGCGCAAATTGTACCGGCCGTTCTGGTCGAACAGGATGTCGCGGCCCGACAGGGCGGCCTGGCTCAGGTAGTAGACCAGCTTCTTCTCGTCCAGAGAAAGCGTGTCGAAGCCCGGAACGCGGTATTTGAGCACCTTGATATCGTCGAAGCGGTCGGCTATCCAGTCGAACTTCTGCTCGCCGACCTGTTTCTGACGGCAGGAGTACATACCCGTAGCGAGTGTTGCCATAAGCGCAATCGTAAAAATTTTCTTCATACAGTTACATGATTATGTTCCGTACAAAGTTACGACCTTTTCCGAAAAAAAGCTTCGTATATTATAATCTAATTTCTACCTTTGCCATGTCAAAAAAAACGCCAAAGGCGTACGATAAAACCCGATGAAAGTCTTTACGAAAAATGCGGAACTGTCGCGCGAAATGGCTCGCGGAGCCGGGCGGACAGGCCTCGTCCCGACGATGGGAGCCCTGCACGAGGGGCATCTTTCGTTGGTGAAGAAATGCCGCAAGGAGTGCGATCGCGCAGTCGTCAGCGTCTTCGTCAACCCGACGCAGTTCAACGACCCGAATGACCTGAAGAATTATCCCCGCACCGAGGAAGCCGACCTGGCGCTGCTCGAGAAAACCGGGGTAGACTATGTCCTGATGCCTTCGGTCGAAGACATCTATCCGCAGAAGGACACCCGTGTGTTCGATCTGGGTACGACGGACAAAACGATGGAGGGAGCCCACCGCCCGGGTCATTTCAACGGAGTGGCCCAGGTCGTCAGCCGGCTGTTCGACATCGTCCGGCCCGAACGGGCCTACTTCGGAGAGAAGGATTTCCAGCAGATCGCCGTGATCCGCGAAATGGTCCGTCGCTACGGTTACCCGGTACAGATCATCGCATGCCCGATCGTTCGCGGTGCGGACGGACTGGCCCTCAGCTCGCGCAACGCGTTGCTCACCCCCGCCCACCGCGCGGCCGCACCGACGATCTACGGCGCGCTGAGCGAAAACGCCGCCGCCGCGCGCACGATGAGCGTGGAGGAGTTCCGCCGCCGGGTCGTCGAGCGTATCGACGCGACGAAGCTGCTGAAGACGGAATATCTTTCGGTCGTCCACGCAGAGACGCTCGAGGAGATCGATACGTGGAGCGACTCGTTCCCGATGCGCTGCTGCATAGCCGTGCAGGCGGGCGACATCCGCCTGATCGACAACATCGCCATCGCTTAGCCCCGACTCTACGAACGCCGGGCCGGACGAAAGCGCCGTTTTTGAGTATTCGGATATATTTATATAAATTTGCCTCCCGTAAACGGCGTTCCGTCCGTAGCATACCCGCAGCGAACGGAAAATCAATCGACGACAAAGTCATGAACATGCAAGTAGAGGTACTCAAGTCCAAGATACACCGGGTGACCATCACGCAGGCCAACCTCAGCTACGTAGGCAGCATCACGATCGACGAGGACCTTCTCGACGCGGCCCATCTGATCGCCGGCGAAAAGGTGCAGATCGTCAACGTCAACAACGGCGAGCGGCTGGAGACTTATATAATCAAGGGGGAGCGCGGCAGCGGCGCCGTCTGCCTGAACGGACCGGCGGCCCGCAAGTGCGTCGTAGGCGACGTGGTGATCATCATTTCCTATGCGCGCATGGATTTCGAGGAAGCCAAGAGCTTCACGCCATGGGTGGTCTTTCCCGACACCGACACGAACCAGCTGATCCGATAAAACCCGTCGGTTAACGCATGCGAGCGCAACGGCTAACGAAATCCGTTGCGCTCGTTTCGTTCGGCAGGTTCATATCGAAATCGCCGGACGCTTCTTCCAACGTTTTCTGACCGCAGAGGGCTCGGCCCCCTGTCCGTTTTCTTCCGGGTCGGCCGGACGCAAGGCCGCAGCCCCGTATGATTTTATTACGACAGAAACACCGGGCGAAAGAAATATGGCAGAAGTGTCCGGGGAATCCATTCGGAGAAGAAACAAAGCTATACGCCAACAGAAAAAAACGGGGACAGGCTTTCACCTGTCCCGTCTCCTGCTCCGGAGCCAAAAGTGGGACTCGAACCCACGACCTTTTCGTTACGAATGAAATGCTCTACCGACTGAGCTATTTTGGCAACGCGCGCATCCTTGCGGAATTGCGAGTGCAAATTTGGGAAAAATTTCCCGAATTTCCGGCAAAAACTTTCATTTTTTTTCGCCGGACCACGCAGTAATCACACAAGCGACTAATTATCAGAAATATAAACAGCACGCCGATCATGACCGACAATCCGTAAAGGCAAAGGCCGAAACACCGCCCCCTTCCCGGATCCGAACGGACACTCCCGGCCATGCCATACGAAACGTAAAAGGGCCCCTTTGAGCCAAGCAGACCGGCGGACGCCTCTGACCGCTACTTGCCGAGAAGGCTCTGCAACAGCTCGGGTTCGTCGGTCGTGATGTAATCGACACCTTTCCCGATCAGGTATTTCATCGATTCCTCGTCATTGACGGTCCAGACATTGATCTCGAGGCCCAACTTCCTCGCTTCGTCGAACCACTCCTCATGGGCCCGCATCGTGCCGATATGATAGTCGAGTCCGGTATATCCCCGCTCGGCGAGCTCCCGGGGCGACAGGTCGCCGCCCAGATAAGCCACCTTGATTCCTTTGGGGCCGTTCGCTATCAACTGCTCGCAAATGTTCTTCGAAAACGAGATATACTCGACCCGTTTGTTCATCCCCGCACGGCGAACGGCGTCCAGCGCGGCAAGGACGGCCGCATCCTCCTTCTGCTTGGTCTGATGGGGCTTGATCTCGATGATCGGCTTGGTGCCTTTCTGCTTCCGGGCGACAGCCAGAAAGGCGTCGAACGTCGGCAGGGATTCGCCGTTGGACAGCTTGACGTCCTTGATTTCGGCATAGGTGCTCGCATCCACCCGCTTGCCGGCGATCGCATCGTCGTGATGCAACACGAGCACGCCGTCGGTCGTCAGAATCAAATCGATTTCCGAGCCCCGGCACCCGATTTCGATCGCCTTTTCGAGCGAAGCGATGGAATTCTGGGCCGATCCCTCGGTTTTCCAATATCCCCGATGCGCGACGATTTGGGTCCCGGATTGGGCTTGCAGCGAAGCGACCGAACAGAGAGTTACCGCGGTCAGAAACAATTTACCGATTTTCATTTCAATCATATATTTAACGAGTTAGACTTATATCCGAGTCGAACGAAAAACAAGCGCATGGCGTCCCCTCCCGTATCCGGCATGCGCTCATAACCGAATACGTCCGTAAAGATAGCGAACGGGAACCGACGTTGCAAATAAACTTTCCGGGTTACAGGACCGAATCGCCCGCACAGACCGAAAGACGGCGGGCGGACTCGGATTTCCGGCCGGAACGCCCGGCGACAGCGTCAGTCGATATGCAGGTGATGCTCGTAGAGCAGCGACAAATCCTCCGGCCGGATGCGGAAACCGGTACCATGGTCGTGCGGCTTGCCTTTCATCTTGCCGGTCTTATACGACCCGATCCGGATATCGATCATCAGTCGGCCCCGGTCGATCAGCTTCAGCAGGTTCTCGAGCGAGGGATCGAGATAAATATCGGCCTGAGTGTAATGAAAATACTCGGTGCCGTCGCGCATATCCGAGTCGGCATACACGAAGAACAGCGCCTTGAGCTTCGTCAGCAGGCACTGCTCCAGATCGTGGTAGGTCCAATAGACGCTCGAATCGATCACTTCCATCTCCGGGAGCGAGCTGACCTCGAGCACGATCTTTTTACCTTGCGTGTCATTGACGATCCGGAAACCGTAGGCATTGCGGTAAGTATTGAACTTGCCGGCGAAAACCGACGTATGGAGCTTTCGCATTCCGGGATATCCTTCGTATTCCTCGCCGTATCGCTCGAGCAGAATCGTATTGACGCTGCGAGGATGCGACGGGCTTTTGGTGAACAGCGAAAGGAAAGTCGAGGTCTGCGTGCGCTTGCTGACCACCTCGAACCCGGCGAAATCGGGCCCGATCTCGTTGTTCTCGGTAACCCCCAGGTAATCCTCGAAAGTCTTGCCTATCCCCGTACTGTAAGGCCGCTTGCTTTTGACGAACCCCAGTTCCTTGATCTCACGGAATTTTTCGACAATCAAATTCTCATCCATCATAGTCGATAATTTTATTGATTAGCAGTTTGATACGCTCCTTATAAGGCAATAGCGTCTCCTTTTCGTCGAGAAACAGGTTCTCGAACGGGTACTGAAAAGCCTCGCATAGGACGGAAAGCTGCTTGAGCGTATACTTGTGAGGGAAACGCGGACTCTCGATATTGCCGACCAGTCCGGAGCTTCGCAGATCGAGCAGCTCGGCCACGTAAGCCTGGCTTGCATTTTGCCCCTGCCTCAGTTCGCGGATGATGTTGATAACCCGCAGCTGAAAATCGGTTTTCATAATGACATTGCACACATTCTGAGGGCAATATATGAATTTATCCCGTATTTGCCGCCCTCAATGTGAGAGTATTTGCTATATTTGCACTAAATTAATTCCATAATGTATCCAAGAACATACTCCTCCGAATGGGACTTCAAGAACGTGAATACCAAGGAGTACACGCACGGCTATCATAACTACCCGGCTATGATGATTCCGCAGATCGCCAGAAAGCTGCTCAACGAGTACCGCCCGGAAGGAGATTTCGGGCTGCTGTTCGATCCCTACATGGGCTCGGGCACGTCGCTGGTGGAGGCCTCCGTTCAAGGGATCGACTCGATCGGAACCGACATCAACCCGCTGGCCTGTCTGATCGCCGAGGTGAAAACCACAAGATACGACGCAAACCGGCTGAAAGAGTTCCTGCAGTTCCTGACCGAGCGGCTCGAAACGTACGATCCCCGATTGCAGGGCGAATACTGTTACGACCATATCACAAAAGCCGATTACTGGTACAGTGCGGAAAACCTCGCCAAGCTGCGGTTCCTGACCGACTTGATCGACGCGCACGCCGACCGCTCGTTCGTAAACTTTTTCCGTCTGGCCTTGTCGGAAGTAATCCGCGAATCCTCCTACACGCGCAACGGCGAGTTCAAACGCTACCGGATAGCGCCCTCAAAAATCAGCAAGTTCGACGTCGATCCTTTCAAGCTGTTCATTCGCAAAGTACAACGCAATCTGGGAGGGCTTTCGGCCTACAGCACCGTCGCGCATCCCGGCCGGACGGTCGTATCGAACTTCAATACGATCGACGGCATTCCGCAACGGATATTCAAGGGGCGCAAGGCCGATATGGTCATCACATCCCCTCCGTACGGCGACAGCAAGACGACAGTGGCTTACGGCCAGTTCTCACGCTGGACCAACGAGTGGTTCCAGTTCGAGAACGCGCAAAAGATCGACTCGCTGCTGATGGGCGGCCAACTCAAGACGGAATTTTCCTTCCGCACGGAAACGATCGCCCGCGAGCTCGAGCAGATCAAGGAGATCGACCGGCGCAGATACGTGGAAGTCATGACCTTTCTGGACGACTACCACCGCTCCATCGCCCACGTATCGAGCGTCGTGCGCAGCGGCGGCAGGGTCTGCTATGTCGTCGGAAACCGTACCGTCAAAGGAATACAGATCCCTTTGGATCATTTTACGGCCGAGATGTTCGAGCAGAACGGCTTCCGGCACGAGCATACCTACGTCCGGTCGATCACCGGCAAGCGGATGCCGAGCGTCACGAGCCCCTCGAACAAAAAAGGCGCCAACATGAACACGATGCACAGCGAATACATCGTCATCCTGAAAAAAGAGTAGCGCGCTTTCCCACCACATATCCGATGTATCGAACGGCCCGAGCGGGCCGCGTTTCGTTTTATTCCGGCAGCCTTTCCCTGGAAATATTTCGCTCGCCCGAAATATAGGACTATTTCCGGAGCTCCCGATTGCCTCCGACGGATTGTCTTTCCCGTGCGCTTCATGACAACAAACCCGAAAGCCGGCATTTTCCCGCAGACAGAACGAAGATTTTCGCCGAACGTTGCATAACTCACAGACATTTCATATCTTTACTGTTGCAGGCAATCGTTTCCACCCAAGGCGATTGCGGCGGATCGGACCGATCCGCGCATTAACCTAACCAAACCCTATTTTTATGAAACCGAAAAAATTATGGCCGAGCCTGTGCGCGGGAGCGCTATTGCTCGGCGGAACGGCTCCGGCCCAGACGGTCGGCAGCGACTCGTGGGCCGCGACGGACGCGCTCGGCCGCAAGGTGCGCGACTACAAGGAAGCAGGTGCCAAGAAGTCCGACAAGTTCGTCGCCATGTTCTACTGGACATGGCATCAGGGGAACGACGACACGACCTACCGTGTCAAGAACATCACCGAAATCGTCCGACAGCATCCCGAGGCGATGAAAGACTACCATCATCCGGCATGGGGCACGAAGCAACCCGGCTTTTTCTTCTGGGAACAGCCCCTGTTGGGATACTACAAGACGACCGACCCGTGGGTGCTTCGCAAGCACGCCGAAATGCTGGCCGACGCGGGCGTCGATGCCGTGTTCTTCGATTGTACGAACGGAAGCCTGACATGGCAGGACTCCTACGAAGCGTTGCTCAAAACATGGGATCAGGCGCAGAAAGACGGAGTGAACGTTCCGAAAATAGCTTTCATGCTCCCGTTCGGCCCGGCTCCGCACTCGCTCGTCTCGCTGCGGCAGCTCTATAACGACCTGTACAAGCCCGGACGCTACGAAAACCTGTGGTTCGTCTGGAAAGGCAAACCCTGTATCATGGCCTATCCCGACAACCTGACCGACTCGCCCACCGACCGGGCGATCGCCGATTTCTTCACGTTCCGCCCCGGCCAGCCCGACTACGTCGACGGCCCGACGCGCAACGACCAATGGGGCTGGCTCGAGGTCTATCCGCAGCACGGATACGTCAAAAGCCCGGACGGCGACTTCGAACAGGTGGCCGTCGGCATCGCGCAGAACACGTCGCCCGACCGGAAAGGACACTGCGGAGCGTTCAACGTCAAAGACGCCTACGGCCGCAACTTCAGCGTGCGCAACGGTTTCGATCCGCGCGTGGACGGATACCTGTACGGCTGGAATTTCGACGAGCAGTGGGAACGCGCTTACGAGCTCGATCCGGAGCTGGTCTTCGTGACGGGCTGGAACGAGTTCATCGCCGGACAATGGTTGCCCAAGGATAGCTGGAACGGCGATCCGTTCTCGTTCGTCGATCAGTACAACTGGAACTGCAGCCGCGACATCGAGCCCAATGCCGGCTGGGGTGACCGAGGCGACGTATACTATCTGCAACTCGTCGACAAAGTCCGGAAATTCAAAGGCATGGACGCACCGGAAAAGCCCTCGGCTCCGAAAACGATCCGTATCGGCCGCGCCGACGGCTGGAACGACGTGGCGCCCTATTACCGTCATTACCGGGGCAACACGATGCACCGCGACCACCGGGGCCGATACAGCGAATATTACGTAAACAACACGGGCCGCAACGACATCGTCGGAGCGAAAGTAGCGCGCGACGACGACAACCTCTATTTCTACGTCGAAACGGCCGACCGGCTCACGCCCAGCACCGACCGCAACTGGATGCTGCTGCTGATCGACACGGACCGCGACCGCTCGACGGGCTGGAACGGATACGACGTGATCGTCAACCGTCTGTCGCCGGACGGACGCAAGGCGATCGTCGAGCGCAACGTCGGCGGACGCTGGGAATGGGAGAAAGCCGGAGAAGCGGCCATGGCCGTCAGCGGCGACAAGCTCGAACTATCGATCGCCCGGAGCATTCTCGGGCTGACAGACGATCAGGTCGATATCGAGTTCAAGTGGAACGACAACATGCAGGAGAACGGCAACATCATGGACTTCTACGTCAACGGCGACACCGCTCCCGGCGGACGCTTCAACTTCGTCTACTCCACGCTGTAACTCCCGAAGACAACGCTTCTCCGATAAACGGCCCGGCCGGCCGGGCACCCGCCCGAGCCGGCCGTATCGTCCGTATCGCCCGGCTCGGGGACAGAAGAAACGCCCTTGCCGAAGAAAAATAGTCGCGAAAAACGGCAGCGAATCGCCGACAAAGCTTGTTCGAGCGGACTAAAATGCTTATTTTTACACTCGGGACAATGCGTAACCCGCGCGCCACCGGCTTTCGGTGGCCGGAGTGCGTTTCGGCGGCAGACGCATGCGAGCCCCACGAGCAGCGAAACCAAAACACCACCTAAATACCATTTAAAGACCCATGAAGAAAATCGCAAAACTTTCGCTTTGCGCACTGGCGGGAGCCGCGCTGACCTCCTGCTGTACCGACAAGGCGGCAAGCCCGGGCTACGTATCCCGCGAAGCGCTGGCTTCGGGATTCGTCACTCCGCCCGACTCGATCCAGACGAGCGTTTACTGGTACTGGATATCGAACAACATCTCGAAGGAGGGCGTCGTCAAGGACCTCGAGTCGATGAAAAAGGCCGGTATCAACCGGGCGTTCATCGGCAACATCGGTCAGGACGACGTACCTTACGGCAACGTCAAGATGCTCAGTGACGAATGGTGGGACGTTCTCCACACCGCACTGAAAAAAGCGACCGAACTGGACATCGAGATCGGCATATTCAACTCCCCCGGCTGGAGCCAGTCGGGAGGCCCGTGGGTAAAGCCCGAACAGGCGATGCGCTATCTGACCTCGTCGGAAACCCGAGTAAAAGGTCCCCAGAAGGTCAGCCTCAAACTCGATAAGCCGGTCGATCAGTTTCAGGACGTCCGGGTGATCGCGTATCCCGCGCCGAAAGGCGACGGAGTTACGCTGAACGCGTCGAACGCATCGGTCGTATCGGCTCCTCAGGTCGCAGGCATCGCCAAGGTAATCGACGGCGACCCGAAAACAAGCGTCGACTTGCCGAAAGACGGCCGGCTCACGATCGACCTGAAAGCCGAGACCCCGTTCACGGCGCGCAGCCTGACCGTACGCCCCGCCGAACGTTCGATGTCGATGCAGGGCGAACTGCAGGTCAAGGAGAACGACGCTTACCGCACGCTCTCCCGATTCACGCTGGACCGGCTGAATACCGCGCTGAACGTCGGATTCGACCCGTACGCTCCGGTGATCGTCTCGATCCCTGCGACGACCGGCACCGATTTCCGTCTCGTTCTCACCGAAGCGACCGGCAGCGCCGGACTGGCCGAGGTGACCCTGTCGGAAGCTCCGCGCGTCGAGCGCTATAAAGAAAAATCGCTGGCCAAGATGCACCCGACCCCGCTGCCTTACTGGAAAGACTATCAGTGGCCGGCACAGCCCGTCGTGGATGACCCGGCGACCGTCGTCGATCCGGCCAGCGTGCAGGATATTTCGCAGTACATGGCCGAGGACGGAACGCTGACGTGGGACGCACCCGAAGGCGAATGGGTCATCCTGCGCATGGGTATGACGCCGACCGGCACGACGAACTCTCCGGCTTCGCCCGAGGCTACCGGCTTCGAAATCGACAAGATGAGCCGCGAGCATGCCGCCGCCCACTTCGATGCCCATATGGGCGAAATTCTGCGCCGCATTCCGGCCGAGGACCGCAAGACGTTCCGCGTAGTCGTTCAGGACAGCTACGAGACCGGCGGACAGAACTTCACCGACGGCATGATCGAAGAGTTCAAAACCCGCTACGGCTACGACCCGACGCCTTATCTGCCCGTTTACGAGGGCGTGGTGGTCGGCAGTCAAGAAGCGTCGGACCGCTTCCTGTGGGATGTGCGCCGTATGGTGGCCGACAAGGTGGCCTATGATTACGTGGGCGGTCTGCGCGACGTCAGTCACGAGCACGGACTGCATACATGGCTCGAAAACTACGGGCACTGGGGCTTCCCCGGCGAATTCCTGATGTACGGCGGCCAGTCCGACGAAATCGGAGGCGAGTTCTGGAGCGAGGGCGAGCTGGGCGACATCGAGAACCGCGCCGCCTCGTCGTGCGGACATATCTACGGCAAGCGTAAGATTTCGGCCGAATCGAATACGGCCGCAGCCGCTCCGTTCACCCGCTATCCGCGCATGATGAAGCAGCGTAGCGACCGCTTCTTCGCCGAAGGCATCAACAACACGCTGCTGCACGTCTACATCTCGCAGCCCGACGACCGCGAACCGGGTATCAACGCGTGGTTCAGCAACGAATTCAACCGTCACAACACATGGTTCTCTCAGATGGATGTCTTCACGGCATACCTCAAGCGAGTGAACTTCATGCTCCAGCAGGGGCTGAACGTGGCCGATGCGGCTTACTTCATCGGCGAGGACGCCCCGAAGATGACGGGCGTGACCGATCCGGCTCTGCCCGCAGGCTACCAGTTCGACTACATGAACGCCGAGGTGATCGAGAAATACATGACCGTACAGGACGGCAAGATCACGCTGCCGCACGGTACGCAATACCGCATACTGGTGCTTCCGCAACTCGAAACGATGCGTCCCGAACTGCTCGCGAAGATCAAGCAGCTGATCGAGCAGGGAGCCGTGGTGATGGGACCGCAGCCCAGCCGCTCGCCGAGCCTGCAGAACCAGCCCGAGGCCGACGAGCAAGTCCGGCAGATGGCCGCTGAAATCTGGGGCGATGTGGACGGCGTGAACGTCAAGTCGCGGAAAGTCGGCAAGGGCATGATCCTCAACGGCATGACGATGGAAGAAGCCTTTGCGCTGATCGACTGCATCCCCGACTGCCGGATTCCGGACGGAGCTCCCGTACATTACGGCCACCGTACGCTCGAGAACGGCGACATCTACTTCGTTTCGAACCAGAGCGACCGGACGATCGAGGTGACGCCCGAGTTCCGCGTGACCGGCAAGCAGCCCGAACTATGGAGCGCCGCGACAGGCGAAATCCGCAAGCTGCCCGCCTTCGAGCAGAAGGAAGGCGCGACAGCCGTGCCGATGAAGCTCGCGCCGTATGAGAGCGCCTTCGTCGTGTTCTTCGACGCGGCGGGACAGCCGTCGGACGGCGGCGTGGAGGCCAACTACCCGACGCCGGTACAGATCGCCCGGCTCGACGGCCCGTGGACCGTCGACTTCCTCGACAAGGTACGCGGCCCGAAGGAACCCGTCGTATTCGAAGCGCTGACCGACTGGACGACGAACTCCGACGACCTGATCAAATACTACTCGGGCACGGCCGTCTACAAGAGCTCGTTCAAGCTCGACGCGGCTCCGGACGGCAACCACATTCTGATCGACTTGGGCGATTTCGTCGCCATGGCGCGCGTCAAGGTGAACGGTCAGGATGCCGGCGGCCTGTGGACGGCGCCTTACACGCTCGACATCACCGATCTGGTGAAGGCCGGCGACAACGAGGTCGAGATCGAGGTGGTCAACACATGGCTCAACCGCCTGATCGGCGACCTGAATCTGCCGGAAGCCAAACGCACGACATGGGCGGCGATCAACTCGTGGAAAGCCGACTCTCCGTTGCAAAAGGCAGGATTGTTCGGTCCCGTCGTGATCGAAAGCGTCGATTACGCCGAATAACGATCCGGCCCGGGCCCGAAAAGTCCGACACAATTTCCAAAAAGCGGATACCTCGAAACGAGGTATCCGCTTTTTCATTCGGCATAACCATCGCTACCCCTGTTTTCTGCAAGCAGCCGACATAGCCCCCCGGAACGATTCCCTTCGGCCGGTCGGATACAGGGAAATCGAACGAAACGATCGGAGGGAAACTCCGATCGCCGGTCGTTTCCCTTTCGCTCCGAACAAGCGATCGGCCGAAGAACCCGAAGGAATCGGAACAACAGGGAAAAAACGGAACGACGGCTTCCGCATACGGCCGAGAATCGGTCCCATGTTCAGCGAAGCCTGCGGCACGGATCCGTCCGATGCCGCATTCTGTCCCGTCACAGCGCCGGGCCGGACATGGCGACCGAACAGCAGGGAAGCTATCGGCAACGACAAAACCTTTCGCCTGCAAACGGATAACGCCTGCCCGATAAATGCCGGCCGCTCAGCGTCCGAGTCCGGCAAAAGAGTTTTGCAACCAAAAAGCGGGAAAAAGCCCGAAGCCCTTTCCCGCCATAACGATCGGAATATCCGGAAATCCGCTCAGCGCTTTTTCCCGAACCGGAACGAATCGACCGTGAAAAGCTCCCCGGCCTCCTTATCGCCCAGAAAGCGGAGAGTTACCGGGCGTACTCCGTCGACCGGACGGACCGGAACCGTCAGCGTCACGCTGCGAGACGCGCCCTCGGCGGCAGGTACTTCGACCGTCCCGACCGGAGCGCTCCACAAATTGTCGGTCAGCACTTCGATCCGTCCGCCGGCATGCGGAGTCACCGTCACGCTGAACGTGTCGGCCCCGTCCCCGAAATCGAGATACTTGAACGTAGCGTAATCCTCGTTGCGGATACCGCCCAGTTCCTCCCGGTCGGCAGCACAGGTACGGACACGCGTATTGCCCCACAACAGGCAGGCGCGCCTCGCCTCGACCTCCGCGAACGCGTCGAGCGGATCGCCCGCGCCCTGCGAGGTCATCTCCACCTCGTCGATGCTCCCGTCCTCGTTGAACTCGATCGGCTCGATGCAAACCTTCCGCAGCGAGCGGGTTCCGTTCGTCGTCCGGTGATACAGCACGTACCACCGGCCGTCGAACTCGCAGATCGAGCCGTGATTGTTCCACGACTCGGGATCGCAGCCCGCATTGTCGACGATCACCCCGCCGTACTCGAACGGACCGAGGGGCGAGCGCGACGTCGCGTATCCGATGCAAGTCGGACGCCCCTTGCGCAGATGGGAATAGACCATGTAGTAGATTCCGTTGCGCTTGCGCATGCTGCTGCCCTCGTGGAAGAAGTGCTCCTGTTCGGTCACGAGCCCGTCGACGATCGTCGTCGTGTCGACCTCGAGCATATTGTCCTTCAGCTTGGCGCCCTTGGCCGAGAACTGTCCCCAATAGAGATAAGCCTGCCCGTCGTCGTCGATGAAAACGGCCGGGTCGATCTGAGAGATTCCCTCAATAGGTCGGCCGTCACGGAACGGACCGGCCGGAGCGTCGGCCACGGCCACGCCCTCGTCGATCGCATCGCGCATACTGTAATAGAGGTAGTACTTGCCGTCCTTGTAAGCGGCGTCCGACGCGTACAGCTCGCCGTCGCTGTAAGGCACTTCGTCGTTCGGCCCTTTCGATGCGAAGGCGTCGCGATGGATCGTCCAGTTCTTCAGGTCGTCCGTCGACAGCAGATCGTATCTCCACGAGCAATAGAAGTCGGGGCTTTCGTCTCTCGAAACATAAAGATAAAGCCTTCCGTCCTTCCATTGGTGTCCTTCCGGATCGGCGGCGAACACGCCGGGAGGTACGACCGGATTCTGAGCGCACAGGGAGCCGCCGAACAGGGCGACAACCGCAAGCCATTTCTTTCTTATCATCTTATAACAGGGTTTTGGTTAGGTTCATTCCGGTCGGGAACCGTCTTCTCGATGAAGCCCGGGTTTCCGCCGAGGCTCGGACGAGGGGCCGTCGGTCCGTAGCGCCCCGTCCCCGTCAAAAAAGAGGCGGTCCATGCACACGACCCGGTCGAACGACGGCTTACTGCCATGCGGATCGGCATGCCGGTGGTAAAAGAAATACGACTCCCCGTCCGGCAGATCGACGACGCAGCCGTGTCCCGGCGAGGAGACTCCGCGCGCGAGGTCGGTCGTCATCAGCGGATTGTCCTCGCTTTTGGTCCACGGACCGAGCGGATGCGGAGCGGTAGCAACGCCGACCCCGTAATCCGAATAGCCCGTGTCGTTGGCCGAATAGGTCATATAGTAAACTCCGGCGCGCTTGAAAACAAAAGCTCCCTCGTTGCAGCGGTTCCGCTCCCGGTTCACGAGCTCCCACGGCTGAGAGGCCCGCGAAACGAGGCGAGGCTCCCCGTCGAATCCGGAGAGGTCTTCCTTCAGCCTTACGACCCAGTTCTCGCCGAAAGCGTACCCGTCGCGGTTTCCGTTCTTGCTGAAATAGAGGTAGGGCGTATGCTGCGGATCGTCGTCGACGAAAATGTCGCAGTCGATCGCCGAAAAACCCAGATCGAACCAGGGCGTGTAGAGCTCCTCGAACGGTCCCTCCGGCCGGTCGCTGACAGCCAGACACGAAAGCAGCACGCCGCGCTCGGGTTCCAGACAACTGTATGTCATATAGAAGCGGCCCTCGTAACGCTCGACCTCCGGAGCCCAGAAAGCTCCGGCGCCGAAATGGGCCGGGGACTTGCGGAACAGGGGACCGCCGTACTCCCATGCAACCAGATCGGACGATACATAGTAGTCGAACCCCGATGCCTCGGCCGAGGCGGTCGTACCCGTCATGTAATAAAGTCCATCGCTTTCGTAAACGAAAGGATCGGCCAAGCGCACCGTGTCGCCGGCCGACGTTCTCAGCGGGTTGTCGTAGACCGGCTCCTCGCCCGTCGCGCAGGACGTCCCTGCAAGCGAAAGGCAGCAGAGGCATCCCGTCGCATATATCGCCATGCGTTTTCTGCTCATCGTTTTCATCGTTTACATCGTCCGGGCCCGATTTCCATGCGAGCCGAAGAACGCGGCAAAAGGCCCGGCATATGAGACATACGCCGGACCCAACCTAACTTAACCCAACTTACCTAATCGAGAAAGACCAACCAACCGGTCCGTTCCCGCCTCGTTTTCAGAGGTACGGGTATTTCTCCGAGACAAAATCCGTTTCTTTTTACAATATTACGCTTTTCCCGTCCGATTTCCTATCGTGAACGGACCATTTTCTTGCGCAGGTGTTCCGTTTCGCAGGCCGTGCCGCCCGGTACGGATATTTTTACAAAATCGGACCGTCCGCTGAATTATTCGGAAAATACTCGTAACTTTGATTCCGAAACCGGCCCGCGGCTGCCGGGCAAGGAGACGGGAGAGTCCCTTCCCGCTGCCCCGGCGATCCCGGCCGAACGCTCCGGAACGGGCAGAAAGCCGATCGCACGACGACGGGCGAAGGCCGGGTCCGCCACACGGCAAACCGACGACCGATGAAAAAAAGAACACGACTGTTATACGGACTGCTTCTGCTGTGCGCACCGCTGGCCGGATGCCTGAAAGAGGACGACGGCTCGCAATTCTATTCCGACGTATATTGGTTCCCGCTCGCCAAGCAGACATTTTCCGTCGATACACGGGAGCCGGAACCGGTCGATACGGTCGTGCTGGTCTTTCGCGCCCGGAACTTCGTCTACGACAGCGACACGGTGAATTTCGCCGTGATGCCCGACTCGACGACAGCCGTGGCCGGGACGGACTACGAGATCACGACTCCGGTCGTCCGCTTCGGGAAGGACGACTATTACGACAACCTGCTGCGGGGCGAGATCGGACTGAGGATCTATCCGACGCTGAGCGATACGCTGACCCTCGCCCTGAAGCTGATCTACACCCACCCGGCCAACGAAGAGCGGTTCCGCTTGCACGACCGGACCGTACTGACGCTCAGACCGATATTCCCTTCCGAATAGACCGGTACGACGGACCGACCGAGGAAATTCCAGACGGTCACGGTACATCGTACGGCAGCCGCTCGGATCAAACGGATCGTCATACGCGCGATTCGTCGCCCGGCTTCGGGAAAATGCCGCGGATGAAAAGAACATACCCGGTTCTCGCGAACCGCTCCATAACGGATCGGCTGCAAACCGGCTTCCGGGACGGTCCGCACGGCAAAGCACGGAACGAAGCCAACGACCGTAAGGGCGCATCCCGAAGCAGAAATGCGCGCGAAACGATAACCGGCCTCCCAATTCTCTGTCCGAAAATAGGAAATCCGAACTTTTTCGACTATCTTGGGCATGCCGTACGCGCGGCGAACGCCCGCGCCGGCCAAAAACCTGTCCAATCGCCAAACTACTAAGCCATGAACGGAAAGAACCCGCTTTGCATCGCCTTGTGCGTCGCCGTTTCGACGGCCTCTTTCGCGCAGACCGGAAAGAAATATCCGGATCCCGCGCCGATGACCCACGACATGTCCGAATTCTGGGAGCCTCAGCCCCGGATCGTCACGCCGGCCGATATGGACCGGGCCGTACCGCCTCCCTCCGACGCCGTCGTCCTGCTGGGACTGGACGCCGACGACGCGCCCGAGTGGATCGGCTGCGATGGGAAACCCGTCGCATGGAGCGTCGAGGACGGCGTTATGACCGTCATCCCGAACTCGGGCAGCATCCAGACTCGCCGCGATTTCGGCGACTATCAGCTGCACCTCGAATGGAGCGCGCCGACGGAGATCGTCGGCGAAAGTCAGGGCCGGGGCAACAGCGGAGTCTTCATGCAGGGTCGCTACGAAGTGCAGATACTCGACAACTACGGCAACGAGACATACGCCAACGGCCAGGCCGGCAGCATCTACAAGCAGTCGGCCCCGCTGGTCAACGCCTGCCAGAAACCGGGCAAATGGAACACCTACGACATCATCTACACGGCGCCCCGGTTCAAGGACGACGGTACGCTGCACTCTCACGGACGGATCACCGTGCTGCACAACGGCGTGCTGATCCAGAACAACACGCTGATCCTCGGCACGACGGAATTCATCGGCTTCCCGAAAACGGTCGCCCACGGTCGCGGCCCGATCGTGCTGCAGGACCACCTGAACCCGGTCCGTTTCCGCAATATCTGGATCAGGGAACTGTAAGACAAGACGCCGAAGCGCGGATACCGGCCGGCCACAGCGGCGATTCGCGCTTGGGCGTTTTGGCAATACATGGCATGGAGACGTTCTCACCGTAGCGAACTGACGGAATGCCCGCTTTCTTCCGTTTAGTCCGTCCGGTATCGACCGGCCGACGACCGTAATCCGCAAACCATGAAACGACACGACCTACGCGCCGCAATTACCGGCAGAATCCTGCCAGCTTTCATCGCATTGGCCCTGCTCACGACCTGCCGAAACGGCGGACACCCGAACCGTATAGGAACCCGATCGACGCCGGAATCCACAAACGGAAACGACCGGACGACCGCGAGCGGGAATTCTCCGGCTACGAAGAAAAAAGCCATTGTCCGCGCGGATGAAAACGACGAAGGGAAGGCTACGGACCCAATATTATTATTGGAATAGAGGATTTTCCGGCTTTCGACTTTGAAAAACCCAAGGAAGACACCGTCTACTATGCACCCCATCCATGCCCTCTTTCCCGGGAGGGTACGACAGCCTGACGGCTTTCATCCGCCGAAACACCCGTTATCCGAGCAAAGCCGAGCAGGAAAATATCCGGGGAGTGACTTTGATCAAATGCGTTATAGATAAAAAAGGAAACGTCGTCCGACCCGAAGTTGTGGTCTCATTATCCCCCGAATGCGACCGAGAAGCGCTGCGCGTCGTCCGAAGCATGCCAAGGTGGGAACCGGGCATGATCGATCGATGTAAGCCGTATGTCAACTTAACGGAACCGGATACCGCTGCAAAAGAACCCGCCCATTGCTACTATATGATCCCGGTTTATTTCCCGCCTTCGGACAACTGACCGAAAACCGAATCGACCATAGGCCAGCGCATTTTCTCAAGACAATCGGAGCCGCATAGCCGCACCGGTCCCCAAGCAACGCACACAAACCCGAACGGTCCCGGCCCTCGGGACGCAAGAAGATCGCCGACAAGCACAACCGGGACGAAAAAACCGGTCGGGCGCTCTCTTGGAAATTACCGAATCCGGTCGAGCGAACGGACCAACCGCTCGTCCTTGGAAATCCCTCGCATAGCCAGCAGTGTCAGGATCAGCGATACGACGGGAAAGACCGAGGCGGCGGAAAGGCTCCATGCGGAAAGCGGAGCGGCAAAGCTGCCCAGGCACCAGCCCAGCAGTCCGCAGACGACAAGCAACAGAACGACCTGCACGATGCACAGTTTTTTTTGCAACGGACGGTTCCGAAACCCAAAGATCGTGACCAGAGCGAGCGCGAGCACGAGCACCGACAAGCCCCCCGCGATCCAATGGACGGCCCCGGAGCTCAGCGAGTCTGCCGAGGCAGGGTCGGTCCAGCCCCAAAGCGTAGCCCGGACCGGACCGCCGGAAACGGTTACCCCGACGGCCAACGGCAAAAAAAGCAACAGGGCCGTAAACAAGGCCGACAAAAACAGATATACGGTCTGAATGCGCTGTATCATAATCAAGTCAATCAAAACGGGGGACGCCCCCGAAACATTACATTATACTATTTCCGCGGACACACCGCGAAAATTTCCCACCCAATCGCCCGTTCTTTCCTCGGCAGGCCCCGGCAACATCCGCTCGGTCGCCTTCCGTACTCTATGGCCGTGAACCTCCGCAGAATACCTGCCGGCATGCGGGCGAGCCTCATTCCGGCCCGGTTCGGGCACCGGCTTTCCGACCGCCGATCAGATCCGCTCGTCGATCAGGTAGCGGTTCCGGTCGCCCGAGCTGCGGCCGATCAACTCTCCGAGGAAACCGGCCAGAAAGAACTGTACGCCGGCGAGCGCCGCCGCCAGCGCAATATAGAACAGCGGCTGATCCGTCACGCCCCGCACGAGCAGGCCGTGAGCCTGCTTGTACAGTTTCTCGGCGATCAGATAAACGGCCGTAGCGCCTCCCAGCAGAAACATCAGCGTGCCCAAACCGCCGAAAAAATACATCGGGCTCTTGCCGAAACGGGTCATGAACATGACGGTAATCAGATCCAGATACCCCTTGATCATCCGCTCCCAACCGAACTTGGAAACCCCGTACTTGCGGGCCCGATGACGGACGACCTTCTCGCCGATCCGCCGGAAACCGGCCTGCTTGGCCAGTACCGGTATGAAACGGTGCATCTCGCCGTATACCTCGATGCTTTTGACGACCTTCCGCCGGTATGCCTTCAGGCCGCAGTTGAAGTCGTGCAGCCGGATGCCCGACGCCAGACGGGCCGTCGCATTGAAAAATTTGCTCGGCAGCGTCTTGCCCAGCGGATCGTACCGCTTCTTCTTCCACCCGCTGACCAGATCGTATCCCTGCTCGGCGACCATCCGGTAGAGCTCCGGAATCTCATCGGGCGAATCCTGCAAATCGGCGTCCATCGTAATCACGACTTCCCCCCGGGCGGCCTCGAAACCGCAGTAGAGCGCGGCCGACTTGCCGTAGTTGCGGCGAAACCGGATGCCCCGCACATGCGGATCGCGGACCTTCAGCCGGCAGACCGCTTCCCACGATCCGTCGCTGCTGCCGTCGTCGACGAACACGATCTCGTACGAAAAACCGTTCTCGCCCATGACGCGCACGATCCACTCGTGCAGCTCGGCAAGCGACTCCTCTTCGTTATAAAGAGGAACCACGACGGATATGTTGATTCGGCTGTTGTCTTCCATTGTTCGCTATCGTTACTTACACATTCGGCGCCGGATGCCGCCTCCGAAACGGGCCGACGGCTTTTTCGTCCGGACGACCCGTACCCTCGCTATTCGGCAGACGTTCCGCCTCCGAACGGATCGGCGGGACGCCGGACAAAAATCGAGATCAACAAACCGAGCAGGCCGCCGTAAATCAACATGCTGAAAATCCCGCTGAACACCGCGAACAGCGGATTGCGCATCAGTTTGAGTCCGAGCGACCCGGCCATTTCGGCCTCTTTCTCGCCCATACCGCCGCCCGCCATATTGGCGACCATCAGATCGAACTGCTCGCGGAATCCCTCGGGATCGATCCAGTTGACCAGAACGAACTGGCCGACACCGGCCAGAACGCCCGCGAAAAGCGACATCTTCAGTACGAAAAGCAGGCTCCGCCCGTAGGAAAACCCGTCGCCGCCCGCATAGGCGGCCATGCGCCGGGCGTAAAAATAGAGAAATCCGGCGAACGAGAAAAAGCTCACCGCGTTGAGAATCGTCACGAGACCCGGCATCGAGCGGCCCGCATGCGCCGCAATCGTCAGCAAGGCATAGGCCAATCCGGCATACAAGCCGCCCGTAGCGGCCTCGCGCCATTCCGTCCGGCTCAGACTTCTTTCCATATCCTTCATCATAATCCTGTCAGACTAATTCTCCGATTCCTTCCCTCAACACGACGATATCGCTCTCGTCCGTGCAATCCACGACCGTCGTCGGCACGCAGAGACCGTAACCGCCGTCGATCACCGCCTCCACCGCCGAGCCGTAGCGCTCCTCGATCAGCGACGGATCGGTCGTATACTCCTCCTCCGAATCCTTGACCGAAGCGGTCACGAGCGGATGCCCGAGCGCCTCGACGATCGCCAGCGCGACGGCGTGGTCGGGAATCCGCACGCCGACGGTCTTTCGCTTCTCCAGAAACTTGTCGGGGACCTTGCCCGACGCGTTCAGCACGAACGTGAACGGTCCCGGCAGATTGCGCTTGAGCACCTTGAACACCGCGTTGTCCACACGCGCGTAGGCGGAAATCGTGCTCAGATCGGGACAAACGATCGAAAATTCGTCGCCCTTCTTGCCGCTCAGCGCGCGCAGGCGTTCGATGGCCTTCGGACTCCTGATCGAGCAGCCGAACGCATAGACGCTGTCGGTCGGATAAACGATCACCCCGTCCGAGCGAAGCACGTCCGCCACGCGGGCGACGGCCTTCTCGTTGGGACTCTGAGCATATATCTTGATCATCGCGTCAAACGGCTGTTAATCGGTTCCGGGGAAAACGCTCGCGGAGAAACGGAATAAAAAATGGGTAAGCTACTTATATCGCACCGCTACAACCACCTACCCTTGCCGTCTTCCGACTCTGGGGGATTCAGCAGGAGCTGGTCGTATAAGACTTACCCGGGACAAAATTAAACAAATTCGCTATATTTGCAAAAATTATTCCCGGATGAAGCATAAAAAGGGCTGGTACGCAGCCGGCGCCGTCGTGCTCGCGCTGATCGCAGGCGCGTTTTTCGTCGTGCGCCTATACCTCGGACAGGCCGTCGCGTGCGACGCCGTCGTGCTGATCCCGACCGGCAGCGACTACGGCCGGCTGGCCGACTCGTTGCGATCCGGCGGGGCGATCCCCGATTTCCGACGGTTCGATCTGACGGCCCGGGCGATGGGGCTCGACCGCGCAGTCCGTCCGGGACGCTATGCGCTGAAAGAGGGAATGACCTACCGCGAAGCCATCAACCGTTTCAAGGCGGGGCTGCAATCGCCCGCACGGGTTACGTTCAACAATGTCCGTACGCTCGACCGGCTCGCCGGCAGCGTCTCGCGCAGGCTCGAACTCGACTCGGCTTCGCTAGCCGGACTGCTGCTCGCCGACTCGACCGCCGCCCGATACGGATACGCGCCGCAGACATTCTTGGCGATGTTCATTCCGAATACTTACGAACTGTACTGGAATTGTTCGTCCGACGAATTTCTGTCGCGGATGCAAAGGGAAAACGAGCGCTTCTGGCAGAGCCGCGAACGGAAGCTCGCCCGCACGGGACTGAACCGCATCGAAGCCTATACGCTGGCATCGATCGTCTACGAGGAAACCAAACGCACGGACGAAATGCCGCGCGTGGCGGGCGTCTACATCAACCGGCTGAAAAGGGGCATGCCGCTTCAGGCCGATCCGACGGTCCGCTTCGCGCTCGGAGACTTTTCGATCCGGCGGGTGCTGAACAAGCATCTCGAAGTCGATTCCCCTTACAACACCTACCGGCATCCGGGTCTGCCGCCCGGGCCGATCTGCATGCCGTCGATCGCTGCGATCGATGCCGTGCTCGATTACGAAAACCACGACTATCTCTATTTCTGCGCCAAGGACGACCTGTCGGGCTCTCATGCCTTCGCGCGATCGCTCGCCGAGCATAACCGCAACGCGCAAGCATACGCCCGGGCGTTGAACCGGCGGGGAATCCGATAACGAACAAGCGGCAGCCTCCCGACTCCGGGTACGGACGATTCCTGTCCGTACCTTTTCAAAACACGGGCACCGAACCGAAAAGAACCTTTCCGGAACATCCGGCAGAAACACATAACAGGCGGCTTGTACGATATTCGCCAAGACAAAACGTGCCGCACACGACCGATTCGTCCGGACGGGCGAATCAGCGGAAATCGATCACCTCGACGCCCGGATGCTTCCGCGGATCGAATGTGAAATCGGAATCCTTCACCGGCACGTTCGGCACGAGCCGGTCGATCCGTATCCGCAGCGGAGCGGCCGCCCCGTCCACGCGATAGACGACCTGAACGGGCATACCGTCCGCCGGATCGACTCCTATCTCGATCGAGCGATAGCCGGCATCGGGACTTTTCGGCGTCAGTTCCAACCGGTCGAGACTACGCCCTCCGGCATCTTCCCGGCCTTTGTAAGCCACCTCGAAATCGTCGCCCTCGAGGCGGAAAAAGCGAGGGGGATTCGACAGCAGCGAGCGGTCGCCCGGGTCGGGACGCTCGATCGTCACCTCGTCCTCGTCGGCACGGAACGTATAGAGGAGCTTGCCGTCGCAATAGAGCTCGGAGCCGTTCACCTCGACGCGGTACCGGTCGCCGCTCACTACGATACGCCCCTGCACGCCGTCGAACTCTCCGTCCATATCGGCCGTGAACGACACCTCGTAGGAAGCGTAGGAGGCGATTTTGGCCGACAGGCTCCGGACCAGCGCCCGGCCCCGGTCGTCGGCCCGGAGCGGCAGGACCGCCCAAGCGGCCAGCAGCGTACAGAACAATACTCGTATCATCGACATTCGCTTTACAATCCTTATTATCTTACCGGCGACCGGCAGGACCGCTGCGGAACGGAACGCCGGAACCCGGCGGCCCGGCTATTTCGAAAAACCTCACGTCTTATCTGTCGGGCTTACGCTTAACCCGCAGAAAAAGCAACGTCTCCGAAATTTCCCGATCCTCGTGCGCATCGCCCTCTCATCGATTCTTCCCGTCCGGCTTTCGACCGACGTCCGTCTCTCGCCTTCATCTCCCCAGTCGTATCCGTCTTCCGCCACTCGCTCCGCTTCCCAGACATCACACCGCTCCGTTCCGCAGCGAATCGATTCCCCGGCCCATGCGAAGCGCCTGCTACAAGTCTTCAAGCGACGAAAGTATCTTTTCGAGCGACATCATGTCGGCGATCAGCACCTCGCGCGGCTTGCTGCCTTCGGCCTTGCCTACGACGCCGGCCATTTCGAGCTGGTCCATAATACGGCCGGCCCGGTTATACCCGATCGAGAAGCGGCGCTGGATAGACGAAGTCGATCCCTGCTGGTTCTGCACGACGAAGCGGGCCACTTCCTCGAACATCGAGTCGAGCTGCAAGAGATCGTTCGTCTTGTTGCCGGCGGCTCCCTCGCCTCCGCCCTCGGGCGTATACTCGGGAAGCTCGTAGGCTCCTACATATCCGCGCTGCGAAGCGATGAACTCGGTGATGCGCTCGATCTCGGGCGTATCGACGAACGCGCACTGCACGCGGATCAGATCGTTGCCCGTCGATACGAGCATATCGCCGCGACCGATCAGCTGGTTCGCTCCCGGCTGGTCGATGATCGTGCGCGAGTCGACCATCGACGTGACGCGGAACGCGATGCGGGCCGGGAAATTGGCTTTGATGACGCCGGTGATGATGTTCGTCGTCGGGCGCTGCGTCGCAATGACGAGGTGAATGCCGACGGCGCGCGCCAACTGGGCGATTCGCGCGATCGGCGTCTCGATCTCTCGACCGGCCGTCATGATCAGGTCGGCGAACTCGTCGATGATCACGACGATATAGGGCAGATAGCGGTGTCCTTTCTGCGGATTCAGCCGGCGATGGATGAACTTGTCGTTATACTCGGTAATCTTGCGCACCTCGGCCGCGCGCAGCAAATTGTAGCGGGCGTCCATTTCGATGCAGAGCGAGTTCAGCGTATAGATCACCTTGTGCGTATCGGTGATGATCGCGTCGTCCTCGCCCGGCATCTTGGCCAGAAAATGGCGTTCGAGCTTCGAATAGAGCGTCAGCTCGACCTTCTTCGGATCGACCAGCACGAGCTTCAGCTCCGAAGGATGCTTTTTGTAGAGCAGCGACGTGATGATCGCGTTCAGGCCGACCGACTTGCCCTGTCCGGTCGCCCCGGCTACGAGCAGGTGCGGCATCTTGGCCAGATCGATCACGAACGTCTCGTCCTGAATCGTCTTGCCCAGCACGACCGGAATGTCGTACTTCGACTCCTGAAACTTCACCGACTTGATGACCGAGTACATCGACACGATCTTCTTGTCCTTGTTCGGCACCTCGATGCCGATCGTCCCCTTGCCCGGTATCGGAGCGATGATCCGGATACCGAGGGCCGACAAGCTCAGCGCGATGTCGTCCTCCAGATTCTTGATCTTGGAAATGCGCACGCCCGGCGACGGCACGATCTCGTACAGCGTCACGGTCGGGCCGATCGTCGCCTTGATTTTCTCGATGCGGATGCCGAAGTTCTCGAGCGTCTCCTTGATCCGGTTCTTGTTCTCGACGATCTCCTCGCTCGTCACGCTGACCTCGACGCTGTGGTCCTCGAGCAACTCGACCAGCGGACGCTGGTACGACGACAGATCGAGCGTCGGATCGTACAGCGTGCTCTCGATCTCGTCCTCCGAGAGCGTCTCGTCCTGAGGCAGGCGCTCGACAGCCATATCGTCGCGCTCTTCGATCGCCGCGTCGCCCGGTACGCTGGCCACGAAACGGTCGTCCTCCGAAACGGAAGCCCCCGCCTGCGGCATGCCGACTGCGATCCGGCCTTCCGGGGAAGCCGCAACGGCAGACGTCTCGGCCGCTCTCGCTTCCTGCCCGACCGCACCGCCCGCCGCCTCTAAAGCGGCACCGGTAACCAGACCGGTCCCAGCGGCAGGATCCCGCCATCCGACCGGTACGGAATCGACGGCTTCACGCGCAGGTTCCCGCAGCGCCTCTCCGTCCCCGCTGGCATACTGGATCGTGAATCCGTCCTCGTCGACCTCGGTGCGAGGCGGCTCTTCGACGGTCAGATCCGTTACGACGAAGCCGTCGTCATCGATTTCGGTGCGGCCGGCCGGAGCGCTCTCCTCCTTCGGCACGATCGGAGGCCGCGACAGCCCCGAGCGATCGACCACCACAAAGCCGTCGTCGTCGATCAGCTCGCCCGGATAGAACGGCGTGTCGTTCCGCTCCGACGCATCGCGCACGGTGAATACGTCGTCGTCCTCGCTGCCGGCCGGCTCCGTCGCCGCATTCTCGGCAAGGCCCTCCGCGGGCTCCGTCGCCGCACTCGCAGCGACTTTCTTATTGCCGCCCCTGAGCTCGTGCCGGATCATGTCGGTAGCCGTCGACGTCACGGCGCCGCCCACCTTTTTGCCGTTATCGACGATCTCCTTGCCTACGCGGTTGAGCAGCGAGATCGTATTGCGGTTGACATAGATCGCATACAGGATGATCGACAGCAGCAGCAACAGCCCGGCTCCGACGCGCCCGAGCACCGACACGAGCCAGCGCGACACTTCGATGCCCTGCTGACCGCCGAGCCCCGAGCCGAACACGGTCCAGCTATCGCCGAACAGGTAACCGAGCGTCAGCGAGCCGAGAATCATCAGTATCAGCGTCAGCCGTACCGACTTGCGCAGCATGGCCGGCCGGAAGCGCATGATCCGAAGCGACAGGATCACCAGCACGACCGGAACGCAGAACCCGAACAACCCGAACCAGTCGCCCACGATGCAGTTGGCAAGCACCGCGCCGAGCTTGCCGCCCCAATTCATCACCGGCTGCTCGCCCGCAGCCAGCACGCGGCTCCACAGCGCGACGTTCTGATCGTCCCGCCAGTATATGAAGTACGACACGACGGCCACGCCGACGAACAGCGCGAAAAACAGCAGCGCGAAGCCGTAAATCCACCGCTTCGTGTCGCTCAGTCCCTTGACCTCGGGCTGGGAAGCCCCCGTCGTTTTCTTCTTCGTTGCCATATTCCCGCGACCGCCCGGAGCGGTCATTTTTCATGTTTTCATATCTGTCTCAGTGCGCGACGACCGACGACAACGTTTTTCGGTCCGGCGGTCTCCCGCCGATTCGCCGGTATCTTACCTCGTCCTTGCCAACGCCCCGGACGCTTGCGATCCGCATCGAGCGACGGTTTCTCCCCGGATCTCGCGTTTCCTGCATCCCTGTCTCCCTTGCAGTACGAATCCCGCATTCGGGAAATTTCCGAAGCCGAAGCACGGAACGAACCCGGCCTCCGTTCCGAAACAGGAAACGGCCCTGCACCGCCGTCCGACCGCCGCCTCCCCGCATTCCGCCCCGGACGACCTCCGACGCCGCAGCTCTCCCGCCTACTCGAAACGCATCGTCCGCGCTTCCTCGCTCTTGGCGACCAGCCGCTGCCGGTAAGCTTCGTCGGCACTGGTCATAAATTCGTATACGGGCCGACTGCCCCCGGAAGCCTCGATTCCCCCCTCGCACAGCAGAGTCTCGGTCCGTTGCTCGACGGCCGCCGCCGGATTGACCAGACGGACGTCGCGGTCGCCGATCACGCGGTGCATCGCCTCGCTCAGAAAGGGATAGTGCGTGCAGCCGAGCACGATCCGGTCGGCTCCGGCCTCGATCATCGGCGTAAGCAGACGCTCCACCCGACGATAGGCCTCCTCGGTCCGTTCGCGGTTCTGCTCGACCAGTTCGACGAAACCCTCGCCGACTCGGGCGATGATCCGCACCCGGTCCTCGTAGCGACGCGACGTCTCGCGAAACAGCTTGCCGCGCAACGTAGCCGCCGTCGCCAAAATCCCGATCACGCCGCTACGTGACGAGAGTGCGGCTGGCTTGACGGCCGGCTCGAGCCCGACGAACGGAATCGGATAGGCGGCTCTCAGGTGATCGATTGCCATGGCCGTCGCGGCATTGCAGGCCACGACGATCAGCTTGACTCCGCGGTCGACGAGCCTTCGTACGGCGAAATCGACGGCCTCGGTCACCTGCTCGCGGGTCTTGTCCCCGTACGGGCAGTTCTTGCCGTCGCCGTAGTACAGCAGCGACTCGCGGGGCAAACGGCGGCGCAGCTCGCTCCATACGGTCAGTCCGCCCAGCCCCGAGTCGAAAACTCCTATCGGCGCGTCGTTCATCCTACTTTTTCGTTTTATCCTCGATCCAGCGGCGGGCGCTGACGAAAGCCTCGATCCACGGGGTCACCTCGTCCCCGGCCCGATCCTCGGGATAACAGGCCCAGTTCCACGGCCGGATCGCGCGCTCCAAGTGAGGCATGATGGCCAGATGGCGACCGTCTTCCGAACAGAGGGCCGCTGCGTTGTAGTCGCTCCCGTTCGGATTGGCCGGATACCGGTCGTAAGAGTAACGGACCGGAATGCGGTAGCGACTCTCTTCGTACGGCAGACTGAAGCGGCCCTCGCCGTGAGCGACCCAGATGCCCAGTTCGCTGCCGGCGAGCGAACGCAGCATCACCGACTCGTTCGGCTCGATGCGGACGCCCACGAAAGCCGACTCGAACTTATGGCTCTCGTTGTGCAGCATGCGCGGCTTGCGCTCGTGATCGGGCGTGACGAGCCCGAGCTCGATCATCAGCTGACAGCCGTTGCAGACGCCCAGCGACAACGTGTCGGGACGGGCGTAGAACCGGTCGAGCGCCTGTTTGGCCTTCTCGTTATAGAGGAACGCTCCGGCCCACCCCTTGGCCGACCCGAGCACGTCCGAATTGGAGAATCCCCCGGGAAAGACGATCATGTTCACGTCCTCGAGCGTCTCGCGGCCCTCGATCAGGTCGGTCATGTGCACGTCCTTGACGTCCATACCGGCCAGATACATGAACCACGCCATTTCGCGGTCGCCGTTGATGCCCTTCTCGCGGATGATCGCCGCGCGGACGCCCGTCGGACAGCGACGACTCGTTTCGAGCCCCCATTGCGACAGTTTGCCGGTGAATGTCTCCGGGAAGCAGAAACGGAGCTCCTGATTCTTATAGTTGGCAAAGCGCTCCGACGCCTTCTGCGCCCCGCTCTGACGGCGGTCGAGCAGGTAAGAAGTCTTGAACCACGTATCGCGCAGCTCGTCGATAAGCAAATCCATTTCCAAACCGTCGTGCACGAAACGGAAGCGGCGCTCGAAATTCACGTCGCCGATCACATAGGCATCCACACCGGCGAATTTCAGCTCCTCGCAGATCCGCACGCCGTCCTCGACCTGCAGCACCAAAGCGGGCTTCTCGCTGAAAAGCAGCCGGACGACGTCGCGCTCGCCGAGCGCGGCAAAGCTCAGATCCATGCCGCTGCGGTTGTCGGCGAACGTCATCTCGAGCAGCGCCGTCACGAGGCCGCCGGCCGACACGTCGTGCCCGGCGAACACCTTCCCGTCGCCGACGAGGCCCTGTACGGCGCCGAACGCCCGGGCGAAATAGTCGGCCGACTCGACCGCAGGCACTTCCGATCCGACGCCTCCGAGGCTCTGGAAAAAGCTGCTGCCGCCCAGCGCGAACGGCGAGCGGCTCATGTCGACGTAAACGATCTGGCTCGGACGGTGCTTCAAGGCCGGAGAAACCGCCTTCTTGACGTCCGAGACCTCGGCCGCCGAAGTGATGATGACCGTTCCCGGCGCGTAGACGAGCTCTCCGTCGCGGTACTTCTGCGTCATCGACAGCGAATCCTTGCCGGTCGGTATGTTGATTCCGAGAGCCACCGCATAGTCGCTGGCCGCCTGTACGGCCGCGTAGAGCCGCGCGTCCTCGCCCTCGTTCTTGCAGGGCCACATCCAGTTGGCGCTCAGCGAGACGGAGCGCAGGCCGCCGTCGATCGGGGCGAAGACGATATTCGTCAACGCCTCGGTAATGGCCATCTCCGATCCCCTGCGCGGATCGGCCATCGCGACGCCCACCGCATGTCCGAGCGCCGTGGCGATGCCGTGCGTACCCTGATAGTCGAGCGCGACGACGGCGCAGTCGTTCAGCGGAAGCTGTACCTCTCCGGCGGTCTGCTGCATGGCGACCTTGCCCGTCACCGAGCGGTCGACCTTGTTCGTCAGCCAGTCCTTGCAGGCAACGGCCTCCATCTGGAGCACGTTCTCGATGTAGCGGTTCAGACTGCCGGCCGTATAACGGGGCTCGGCGAACCGCTCCTCGACCGTCCGATCCGCGAGCACCGTGCGCGGCGCCTTGCCGAACATGTCTTCGAGCTTCAGGTCGATCGGCTTCTCGCCCGTGCGGTTGTCGACGAAGGTGAACTGCATGTCGCCCGTCGCCTCGCCGATCACGTAGAACGGCGACCGCTCGCGTTCGGCGATACGCCGCAGCTTGTCTATGTTCTTCTCGTCGATGACAAGCCCCATGCGTTCCTGCGACTCGTTGCCGACGATCTCCTTCGCGCTGAGCGTCGGGTCGCCGATAGGCAGCTTGTCCATGTCGATCCGGCCGCCCGTCGCCTCGACGAGCTCGCTCAGACAGTTCAAGTGTCCGCCCGCACCATGGTCGTGGATCGAGATGATCGGATTGACGCCCTCTTCCGAGATGGCGCGGATCGCATTGTAGGCCCGCTTCTGCATTTCGGGATTCGATCGCTGCACGGCATTGAGCTCGATGGCCCCCGCATACTCGCCGGTAGCCACCGACGAGACGGCGCCCCCGCCCATGCCGATGCGGTAATTGTCGCCTCCGAGCAGCACGACGCGGTCGCCCGCCTCCGGCTCGTCCTTGATGCTGTCGCGCTTACGGCCGTAACCGATGCCGCCGGCCTGCATGATGACCTTGTCGAAGCCGTATTTTTTGCCGTTCTCGAAATGTTCGAACGTCTGCAAACTACCGCAGATCAACGGCTGACCGAACTTGTTGCCGAAATCGGAAGCCCCGTTCGACGCCTTGATCAGGATGTCCTCGGGCGTCTGGTAGAGCCACTCGCGCGGCTCGGTCGCCTTCTCCCACTCGCGCCCTCCGTCCAGACGCGGATAAGCGGTCATATAAACGGCCGTGCCGGCCACCGGGAACGCTCCCTTGCCGCCGGCGATGCGGTCGCGTATCTCGCCGCCCGTACCCGTCGCCGCGCCGTTGAACGGCTCGACGGTCGTCGGGAAGTTGTGCGTCTCGGCCTTGACCGAGATCACGCTCTCGAACTCCTCGATTCGGAAGTAGTCCGACGTGTCGTGCGCCGCGGGCGAGAACTGCTCGACGGCAGGCCCCTGCAGGAAAGCGCAGTTGTCCTTATAGGCCGACACGACGCGGCCCGGATGCTCCTTGGTCGTACGCTTGATCAGACCGAACAGCGTCGAGGGCATCGCCTCGCCGTCGATGACGAACTGACCGTTGAATATCTTGTGGCGGCAGTGCTCCGAGTTGACCTGCGAGAAGCCGAACACCTCGCTGTCGGTCAGCTTGCGCCCGATGCGGCGGCTGACGCTTTCCAGATAGGCGATTTCCTCGTCGCTCAGGGCCAGTCCCTCCTGCCGGTTGTACGCCGCCATGTCGTCGATGTAGACGATCGGATCGGGCTTCTTGCTGATCGTGAAGACCTGTTGGTCGATCGTGCGGTACTTGCGCTGCAGCATCGCGTCGAACGGGACGTCTTCGCTTTCCGCCTCGACGAACTGCTCGATGCGGCGGATGCCCGGCAATCCCATGTTCTGCGTGATCTCGACGGCATTCGTGCTCCAAGGCGTGATCATCTCGCGCCGGGGACCGACGAAAACTCCGTCGAGCGTCTGTTGCGCGAGCAAATCCGCGCCGCCCAAAAGCCACCGCAGGCTGTCCGTCTGCTCGGCAGAAAGTGCCGCGTCGGCCTGCACGGCGTACACGGTACGGTCTTTCCTGAAAAATAGTATCATCCTGACTATGTATGTTCGTTATATCGATCGTCTCTGCTGCCGTCCGCTCCGGCAAATCCTTTCCTTTCAGCGCCCCTGCGGCTCCGATCTGCACCGGAAGCGCTTCGGCCGCCGGCCCGGCCTGCCGGGTCCGCGAATGCTTCTCCGGATTCCGTCCTACGGCATCGGCTCCGCAAGGCATTTCCTGCGCTCCGGCGGAACACGGTGCAAAGTTACGCTATCGCGCCGAACAAACAAAGCGTAAGCGCAAAGTTCCGGACCCGGAATCGGGTTCCCAGCCGACGAAGCCGCCGGTCTCCGGCCCCCCCGCTGCGACAGCCCGGAAAAACCGAACTATCCCGCAGACCGTGCCGCGATTCGGCCCTCGCTCTTCTTCGCGCGGCAGCACAGCTTATGCAGCCATCCGGCAGCCGATGCCCCGCGCATATTCCGGACATCAGCGGTCCCGGCGCGCGGTCTCGTCGGCCCCGCAATGCTCCAAATACGACACGACGTGGCTCACCACATAGTCGTCGCTCACGCCGTCGCAACCGATCACGAGCCGGGCCTGCGAATAGAACGGTTCCCGCTTGCGGATATTCTCGCGGATATATTCGACCAGCTCGTCCTCGCTCTTGTCGCGCAGCAGCGGGCGCTTGGCGCGGCCATGCTCCAGACGGACCGCCAGTTTCTCGGCGCTCATCTGAAAATAGATCGTCCGGCCCGCGCGGTTCATCGCCTCCATGTTGTCGAAGAAACAGGGCGTTCCGCCCCCGGTCGCGACCACCGCATCGTCGTAGGACGAAATCACTTCGGCGAGCGTATCGCGCTCCATGCGCCGGAATCCGTCTTCGCCGAACGTTTCGAAAATCTCGCCGACGCGCTTGCCGCAATGCTCCTCAATCAGCGCGTCCATATCCAGAAGCGGCTTGCCGAGCCGGCGGGCCAAAGCCCGCCCGATCGTGCTCTTGCCGCACCCCATGTATCCTACCAGAAATATCAGCATGCCCCTAAACCTCTCCGACGGGCCGCCCGGACGGCCCTTGCATAACATTCGTCGAACGGCAGCCCTTTCCGGAAAGATGGTCTGCCGTCGCCCGCAAGCCTCCGCTCAAAACAGTTCCATTTGTCGCCCGTTGCCCTTCTCTTCTTCGCCGGCCACGTCGAACTCGACCGTATCGCCGGCCACGTAATTCTTGGGCTCGGGCTTTTTCGCCGCCGGACTCTCCTTTCCGGAAACGCCGGCCGATGCCGCATCCGTTCCGGCCCCTTCGCCGGAAGAACCGTTCCCCGGATCGTCCTCTCCGGACGGTTCCTCGGGACGAGGCTCACGCTCGATCGGATCGGTAAAGACGATCCGGCCGACCTCGAGCGTCGTCACGCGCTTGCCTTTGGCCCGGTGACTCTTGACGCCGATGAACTCGTCCACGTCGATCGTATCGTCGGGCCGGCCGGCATTATGTCCCGCATAGCCGACCAGCAGCCGGGGATAGCGGTCGCCGCTGATCGCCACGAGCGACGCTCCGGCCGCCTCGTCGACGAAACTCTGCATCCGGTCGCTCGGCTCGGCCGTAAAGCGCTTGACGTAATAGTAGTTCTGCTCGCCGTCGAAGTAGACGACCGAGTATATGCGGCCCGGATCGTACTTCTCGACGCGGATCGTCTCCTCCGGGAAGTGAACGCCCAGATCGTAGCCCGTCGTATAGTAAAGGCCCTTGCCCGTCATCACGATCAGCCTGTCGTCGCCCGAGAACTCGCCCAGCAACTCGCCCCGGCCGTCCGTGTTGAGCCGCCGGATCTCGTCGTCGTACCACACGCTGATGCCGCCGAGCGTCGACGCGCCGCGCTCCTTGAGCACGATCTTGTGAATCGCATAGCGCGTGAACAGATTGCCCTGCGACTGCCGGCCCTTGATGGCCAGCTCGCCGAAATTCAGGTCGACGATCAGCTTCTTGAGCCTCGGTCTCGGCTTGAAGTAGACTTTCAGCACCTCGGCCTCGCCGTTCGGATTGACGCTCATGTAGAGAATCTCGCTGCGCGGCGTGCCTTTGGTCAGGTCGTACTCGCGGTCGCGCGTAATGCCCTTGATCGCGCAGCGCTTCATCATCAGCGGGCCGCCGCGGCCGTCGCGGTAGAGCACGTTATAAATCGTCCGCTCATCGTTGCGCTTGAAAATGCCTATATAGTAGATGTTCTTCGCAAAGAACGCCTTTTCGCTCACTTTCGTAATGACGTACTTGCCCTCCTTGGTCACGACGATCACGTCGTCGATGTCCGAACAGTCGCATACGAACTCGTCCTTGCGCATGGCCGACCCGATACCGAAAAAGCCCTCGGCCCGGTCGACGTACAGCTTGGCGTTCGCTACGACGACCTTCGTCGCTTCGATCGAGTCGAACTCGCGCAGCTCGGTCCTCCGCTCGCGGCCCCGGCCGTACTTTTCCTTGATCCGGCGGAAGTAGGCGATCGTGAAATCGGTCAGTGTCGCCAGATGTCGTTTCACCTGCGCGATCTCCTGCTCGACGCTCTTCACATGCTCGTCGGCCTTGAAGGAGTCGTAGCGCGAAATGCGGATCATGCGCAGCTCGGTCAGCTTCACGACGTCGTCGAGCGTGATCTCGCGGCGCAGCAGATGCGCGAAAGGCTTCAGTCCCTCGTCGACGGCGGCATAGGCCGCCTCGCGCGAAGTCGCCTCCTCCATGCGCTGGTAAATCTTGTTCTCGATGAAAATCTTTTCCAGAGACGACATATGCCAGTCCTGCTCCAACTCCTCGAGCCGGATTTCCAGCTCGCGGCGCAGCAATTCCCGCGTGCGGTCGGCGCAGCGGCGCAGAATCTCGTGCACGCCCATGAAGTGCGGCTTGTCGTCCATGATGACGCACGAATTCGGCGATATGGAGACTTCGCAGTCGGTGAAGGCGTACAGCGCGTCGATCGTCCGGTCCGACGACTCGTCGTTGCTGACGTGGATGATGATCTCGACCTGATCCGAAGTGTTGTCGTCGACTTTCTTGATCTTGATTTTACCCTTGTCGTTGGCTTTGATGATCGATTCCTTGATCGACTCGGTCGTCGTGCCGTAGGGTATCTCGGTGATCGCGAGCGTCCGCTTGTCGATCTTGTTGATCCGCGCGCGGACCTTGACCGCCCCGCCGCGCAATCCGTCGTTGTACCGCGTCACGTCGCACAGCCCGCCCGACGGGAAATCGGGATAGAGCTCGAACGGCTCGCCGCGCAAATAGGCGATCGACGCGTCGACCAGCTCGTTGAAATTGTGCGGCAGGATTTTCGACGCCAGTCCGACGGCGATTCCCTCGACGCCCTGCGCGAGCAGCAGCGGAAACTTGACCGGAAGCGTCACGGGCTCCTGATTGCGGCCGTCGTAGGAGAGCATCCACTCGGTGGTCTTCGGATTGAACACGACGTCGAGCGCGAACTTCGACAGCCGCGCCTCGATGTACCGCGGCGCAGCGGCTCCGTCGCCCGTCAGGATGTTTCCCCAGTTGCCCTGACAGTCGATCAGCATATCCTTCTGACCGAGCTGCACGAGCGCGTCGCCGATCGAAGCGTCGCCGTGCGGATGGTACTGCATCGTCGAGCCGATGATATTGGCGACCTTGTTGTAGCGTCCGTCGTCGAGCTTGCGCATCGCATGCAGAATGCGCCGTTGCACCGGCTTCAGTCCGTCGTCGACGTGAGGCACGGCACGTTCCAGAATCACATACGAGGCATAGTCCAGAAACCAGTCCTTGTACATGCCCGTCAGCTTTCGCCGGTCGGCCCCGTCGCCCGTCAGCCGGCCGAACTTGGCCGGACGGCCCATCTCGGATGCTTCCGCAACGGTCTCCGCCTCGCCCGCAGCCGAAGCCTCCGCCCCGCCGTCGTCCGGCGCAGCGCTCTCCGCGACGGTTCCCTCCCGAACGCCTGCGCCGTCGTCGCCCGCGCCGGGCTCCCGCAATCCGAGGTCCTCGGGATTCGCGGACAGTTCCTTTTCGTTGTCTTTATCGCTCATGTTCGTCGTTTGCTCTTGGAAGTCGTCAAATCAAATCCTCGACATAGTCGGCCTCGATGCGCAGGTTGCCGATGATGAAGCCTTGCCTCTCGGCGCTGTTCTTGCCCATGTAGAACTCGAGCAGATCGCAGATCGGATCGTCCTTGGTCATCCGCACCTTGTCCAGCCGCATATCCTCGCCGATGAAGTTCTTGAACTCGTCGGCCGAGATTTCCCCGAGGCCCTTGAAGCGCGTGATCTCGGGGTTCGGCCCGAGTTGGCTCACGGCCCGCAGGCGCTCCTCCTCGCTATAGCAGTAGCGCGTCTCCTTTTTATTGCGCACGCGGAACAGCGGCGTCTGCAAAATATAAAGGTGTCCCGAGCGGATCACGTCGGGAAAGAACTGCAGGAAAAACGTCAGCAACAGCAGCCGGATGTGCATTCCGTCCACATCGGCATCCGTCGCTACGATAATCTTATTGTAGCGCAGGTTGTCCATGTCCTCTTCGATGTTCAGCGCGGCCTGCAGCAGATTGAACTCCTCGTTCTCGTAAACGATCTTCTTGGTCAGCCCGTAACTGTTGAGCGGCTTGCCGCGCAGGCTGAACACGGCCTGCGTGTTCACGTCGCGCGACTTGGTGATCGACCCGCTCGCGGAATTCCCCTCGGTGATGAAAATCATCGACTCCTCGGCCCGCTCGTTCTTGTCGGTGAGGTGGATACGGCAGTCGCGCAGCTTCTTGTTGTTGAGGCTCACCTTCTTGGCCATCTCGCGCGCCTTCTTCTGGATGCCGGAGATCGCCTTGCGTTCCTTCTCGCTTTCCTGAATCTTCCGCAGCAGCACGTCGGCCGTCTCGGAATGCTTGTGCAGATAGTTATCGAGCTCGGTTTTCAGAAAATCGACGACGAAGTTGCGCACCGTCGGCCCGTCGGGTCCCATATCCTTCGATCCAAGTTTCGTCTTGGTCTGCGATTCGAACATCGGTTCCTCGACCTTGACGCTGATTGCCGCGATGACCGACGTGCGGATGTCCGCCGCATCGAAATCCTTACGGTAGAACTCCTTGATCGTCTTGGCAATCGCTTCCCGGAACGCGGCCTGATGCGTCCCGCCCTGCGTCGTGTGCTGTCCGTTGACGAACGAATAGTACGTCTCGCCGTAGCCGTGCCCGTGCGTGATCGCCACCTCGATATCGGTCCCCGTCAGGTGAATCGGCGGATAGAGCGGCTCCTCGCCCAGATTCTCGTTGAGCAGGTCCAGCAGGCCGTTGCGCGACACGAAAGCCTGCCCGTTGACGCGGATCGTCAGCCCGGCGTTCAGATAGGTGTAGTTGCGGATCATCGTCTCGACGTACTCCATGTGGTAGGCATACTCGCCGAATACGCTCCGGTCGGCCACGAACGACACGCTCGTGCCGTTGCGGTCGCCGACGCCGCTCTCGGACGTGTCCGATATCTCCTCGCCTGCCTCGAAACGCACGGTGCGCGCCTCGCCGTCGCGGACGCTGCGGATCGTGAACTCGCTCGACAGCGCGTTGACGGCCTTGATGCCGACGCCGTTCAGGCCGACGGATTTCTTGAAAGCCTTCGAATCGTACTTGGCTCCGGTGTTCATCTTCGAGGCGACGTCCACGAGCTTGCCGAGCGGAATGCCGCGCCCGTAGTCGCGCACCGACACGCGGCCGTCGTCCCCGACCGTGACGTCGATCGTCTTGCCGAAACCCATCATATACTCGTCTATCGAGTTGTCAAGCACCTCTTTGATCAGGATGTATATGCCGTCGTCGGCCGACGTGCCGTCGCCGAGCTTCCCGATATACATGCCCGGGCGCCGGCGGATATGCTCCTTCCAGTCGAGCGTCCGGATATGCTCGTCGCCGTAGTCTGCTGCTGCGTTCATGTTCGTTCCTTTCTTCGGATGCGGGACCTTCCCGCGTTATGACGATTCCTCAAAATATTCTATTTCCCTTCGGAAAGCATCCGTCCGTGCGCCTCCTTCATCAACGCTTCGGTCCGTCCGGCCAGCTCCCGGGCTTCCGAGGAAGCGACCCGCTCGGGCGGAATCGGATCGAGCACCCGCACGCGGAAGGTGTGCGGCATCCGCACGCGCCAGCCTTTCATCAGGCTCCACGTGCCGTCGATCACGACAGGCTGTATGCCGACGCCCGCACTCTTCGCCACCAGAAAAGCCCCGTCCTTGAAGCGGCCGATCTCGCCGGTCCGCGTCCGCGTCCCTTCCGGGAACACGATGACCGAAGTACCTCTCGACAGGCGCTCGACGCAGCGTTCCATCATCCGCTTGGCGCTGCGGCGCGATCCGCGTTCGACCGGGATATCGCCGTGCATCCACAGCACCCAGCCGAAGATCGGCATCTTCTGCACCTCTTTTTTCGACACCCACTTGAAGTTGAGCGGCAGCACGTACATCAGCGGAATGTCGAGCATCGACTGATGATTCGTCACGATGACCCACGGACGGCTCCGATCGATCTTCTCCCGGCCTTCGACCCGCAGCTTCCATAGCGGGCACAACCGGAAGATCCCGTACGACCAGACGCGCGACGCCCAATGCAGCGCCACCCGTTCCTTATCGAAAAAAACGGTCAGCGCAAAAAGAACGGCGAACGGGACGAAACAGATCACCGTGAAGAGCGACAGAAGCAGATAGTAGATCGCAGAGGCCATATCGGCGCAGATTTTCCCATGTTAATCCTGCAAGTTTAGCACATTTTTTCGGTTTTTCCGACGCTGCGGCTGCGCAGTTATCAACATTTAATCAATTCCGGAAAGGTGTTCGGCTTGCTTCGCTCCGACACGTCGCCGCACACAATACATTGACCATGAGCACAATTCGCATCGCAATCCGGCTATCGAGCCGACAACGGCTCCCGGACGGTCAGCACCGAGTCGCCTCCGGACCTGCGAAACCGCGGAACTTTCTGTCGCCGCCGGCCCGGCGGAAGCCTCTCAAAAAGCACGGCAAAGTTGGCCGTTTCAAAAAAATCTCAGATATTTGCATGTCATGGAAAACGCACCGAAGATCACGCTGGAACAAATCCAGGCCCCCATAGCCGACCGGATACGCAGCTACGAGCGGTACATCGCGTCAATCCTGCATAGCGACAACGCCTATGTCGGCTCGATCAGCGACTACATCCTCGGCAACCGGGGCAAGCAGCTCCGCCCGCTGCTCGTGCTGCTGTCGGCCGCCCTGCACGGCGAGATCGGCCAGCGGAGCTACATGGGCGCGTCGCTGGTCGAGATGATCCATACGGCCTCGCTGATCCATGACGACGTCGTCGACGAGGCTTACGTCCGACGCGGCAAGCCGTCCGTCAACGCGCTGTGGCACGCCCGGACGGCCGTTCTGATCGGCGACTACATTTTCGCGCGCACCTATCACGTCTGCCTGCAAAACAAGGGCTGGGACATGCTGACCGAGGTCACGCGTTCGATCCACGAGGTGAGCGAGGGAGAGCTGATCCAGACCGAGCAGACCGAGAAACTGGCGATGACGCGCGAAATCTACTACGACATCATCTATAAGAAAACCGCCGCGCTGCTCGGCGCCTGCGGAGCCACCGGGGCGATCTCGGTCGGTGCGGACGAAGAGCACGTAAACCGGATGCGCGAGTTCGGCAACAACCTGGGCGTCGCCTTCCAGATCAAAGACGACATACTGGATTATTCGCCTATGGAAGTGACCGGCAAGCCCACCGGCGGCGACATGCGCGAGCGCAAGATCACGCTGCCGTTGCTCTACGTGCTCGAGCAAAGCACGCCGGCCGAACGCGACCTGCTGCTCGCCAAGCTAAGCGACGTGCGCAACAGCCCGGACCATGTCGAATACCTGTGCCGCGCAGTCGAGCGGGGGGGCGGGTTGGACCACGCCCGGCAGTGCATGGCCGAGTACCGCGACAAGGCGCTCGCCTTTTTGGAAGGATACCCCGATTCGGACGTACTGCGTTCGCTGCGCCTGTTCGCCGACTTCGTTCTCTCGCGGGACAAATAGCCGCTCCTGCGCCGGGCTCTCCCGTAGCCGCCGCGCCGAAGCGCGGGCCAGGACCGGAGGCGCGCCTCTAAAACAAAACCGACATGGAAACCCTGCTCCGATATTTTCCCGACCTGACCGCCGCGCAGCGCGAGCGCTTCGCCGTGCTCGACGAGGCGTACCGGACATGGAACGAACGCATCAACGTCATCTCGCGCAAGGACATCGATCGGCTCTACCCGCACCATGTGCTGCACTCGCTCGCCATCGCGAAAGTCTGCGCGCTGCGTCCCGGCGCGCGCGTGATGGACGTAGGCTGCGGCGGGGGCTTCCCCGGCATCCCGCTGGCCATACTCTTCCCGGAGGCGCGGTTCACGCTGGTCGACTCGATCGGCAAGAAAATACGCGTCGTCGACGAGGTGATCCGCGCTACGGGCCTGAACAACGTCCGTACCGTACACGGCCGGGCCGAGCAGGTCGGCGGCCGCTTCGATTTCGTCGTCAGCCGGGCCGTCACCGAAATGAAGACGTTCATCGGCTGGGTATGGGACAGGATCGACCGCGGCGAGGCGGCCGGCACGCTGCCCAACGGCATCCTGTACCTGAAGGGAGGCGACTTGAGAGACGAACTGCAAGCCGCCGGCAAGCCGTACAGAACGTACGAAATCGCCGATTTCTTCGACGGGGAATTTTTCGAGACCAAAAAGGTCGTCTATTTCGGCCGATGAGCTACCGTGCTGAAACTGTGCGGGAAGTGTTCTGCGAAAAATCGCGGAAAAGTTTTTTTATAAACAAAAATGTTTTTACCTTTGCACTCCGCCGTGCCTACGGCCTCGTCGCTCGCATTTTCGGGCGCGGGCGGCAGGGAAAACGAACGACTTTACGGGAAATAAATATATAAATCATAACCGCGATGAAAAGGACTTTTCAACCTTCACAGAGAAAGAAGATCAACAAGCACGGCTTCCGTGAAAGAATGTCGACCGCCAACGGCCGCAAAGTGCTTGCCGCCCGCCGCGCGAAAGGCCGCAAGAGACTGACCGTATCCGACGATACCCGCTGGAAATAGTCTCCGGCCGCAACGAATGTGAGGGCTGCTCATCCGGGCAGCCTTTTCTCTGTCCCGAAACCCGACTCATGTTCGACTTGACCGACCCGCTGAAAGGAATCGCCGCCGAAATCGACGCAGGACGACGTATCACGCCGGACGAAGCGCTCGCGCTCGCGGAGCAAGCCCCGCTGGCCCTGCTGGGGCTGCTGGCCGTGCGCGTCAAGGAACGCAAAAGCGGCAAAGAAGTATATTATAACCGGAATTTTCATATCGAGCCGACGAACGTCTGCGTGTTCAACTGCCGTTTCTGCTCGTATCGCCGGCCGGCCGGCTCGCCCGAGGCTTGGGATTACGACGAGCGGGAAATACTCTCCCAAGTCGAGGCACACCGCGACAGCGGCGCGACCGAAGTGCATATCGTCGGGGGCGTGCATCCGCGCAACGACCTTTATTATTACGCCGACCTGATCCGGAAGATCAAACGCATCATGCCTCAGGCGTCGGTCAAGGCGTTCACGGCGATCGAGCTCGCGTACATGATCCGTCAGGCGGGCCTCGCTCCCCGCGACGGACTGCTGCTGCTCAAGCAATCGGGCATGGAAGCGATTCCGGGCGGAGGAGCCGAAATCTTCGCCGAGCCTATCCGCTCGCGCATCTGCCCCGAGAAAGGCACGGCCGACGAGTGGCTCTCGATGCACCGCGAGGCGCACCGGATCGGTATCCCGACCAACGCGACGATCCTGTACGGGCACATCGAGAGCTGGGAAGACCGCATCGACCACCTCGACCGGCTGCGCTCGCTGCAGGACGAAACGGGCGGATTCAATGCCTTCATTCCGCTCAAGTACCGCAGCCGCAACAATTCGATGTCCGGAATCGGCGAAGTCAGCGTTGTCGAAGACATGAGGATGACGGCTCTGGCGCGCATCTATCTCGACAATTTTCCGCACGTCAAGGCCTACTGGCCGATGTTCGGCAAGACGACCGCCCAGATCGCGCTCGCTTTCGGAGCCGACGATATGGACGGCACGATCGACGACAGCACGAAAATCTACTCGATGGCCGGGGCCGAGGACCAGTCCCCGACCATGACGACCGCCGAGATGGAGCGGACGATACGCTCGGCAGGCTACGAGCCGGTCGAGCGCGACACGTTCTACCGTCCGGTCCGGAAAACGACCGATTGATCCGACGACCGCCGGTATCCCGCCGGTCGCAGCCGCGATGAACCCGGAGTTCCGGGACGGCATATCCGAAAAAATATAGTATATTTACGCCGAACTGCGGCAGGCTCCCAGAGAAACGGCGAAGTTCCTGCCGCAAACCGGTTGCCCGCGCGCTCCGGACCGATCCGAACGAAACGATGGAACCTAAGAACAGAACGCCCCGTCGGAGCACGGCCTCCGACAACGGACGCAGGCGGAACGGTCCTGCGTCCCCGCGACAAAAAAATACCGTATCACGACCCCGATCGTTTTCAGACATGAACCCTCTGCTAAAACTCGCCCGGCGCATCAACTCCAGCGTCATCGCGCGCAATCTGGTGCTGGCCGCCTGCGCGATCATCGTCTTCGTCTTCGTCGTCAACCTGTTGCTGAATCTGTTCACGCGGCACGGACAGGTACGGGTCGTACCCGACTTCAGCCACATGACCGTCGAGGAAGCCGCGCACGCAGGCAAAGAGGCATCGCTGAAAATCGAGATCAACGACTCGCTTTACGTGCCGGCCTATCCGGGAGGAGTCATTCTCGAACAGACGCCGGCCCCCGGCGAAAAGGTAAAGTCCGGGCGTCATATTTTCGTCACGATCAACTCGTTCCGCCAGAAAATGGTCGACGTGCCCTACGTGACCGGCTTCTCGCTGCGTCAGGCGAAGAACAACCTCGACATAGCCGGGCTCGGCATCAAGGAGCTGATCTACCGCGACGACATCGCCACGAACTACGTGCTCGAGGAGCGCTGCGGCGGCAAGGTGGTCGGTCCGTCGAGCCGGATGCAGGCCGAAATCGGATCGGGCGTCACGCTGATCGTCGGCAGGGCCCCCGACGCGGCCGCGCCTCAGGTTCCCAAGCTGGTCGGTTTCTCGGCCCGCGAAGCGAAGAACCGGCTGTGGGAAGCCGGATTCAACATCGGCAAGATTACGACCGGCGACGGCATCGATGCGCTGAACGAACACGAGGCCAAGGTATACAAGCAGAGTCCCGCCACGGGAAGCCGGCAGGCCCTCGGCACGCAGGTGCGCATCTGGCTCACGCTCGACGAGGAGCAGTTGGCCAAGGGACACAAACAATCGGACCGCGACGCGCGAGCCGCAGCCAAGGCGCTGGCCGACAGTTTGGAAGAAGCCGCATTCAACAACGCCGAATAATTTTTCCATGAGCGAGGAGGAACTGGACGACCTTTCGATGCCGGAAGAGATCGGCGAGACCGACTCTCAGGACGAAATGTACGAGCACTTCAGCGTGACCGTCGACAAGGGTCAGGGCATGCTGCGGATTGACAAATTCCTGACCAACCGGATGGAGGGCGTCTCGCGCAACCGTATTCAGGCCGCAGCCGACGCGGGGAACATCCTGGTCGGCGGCACTCCCGTCAAGTCGAGTTACAAGGTCAAGCCGCTCGACCGCATCTCGATCGTAATGCCGTACCCGTTGCGCGAACTGGAAATCGTCCCCGAGAACATTCCGCTTGACATCCGCTACGAGGACGACGACCTGATCATCGTCAACAAGCCGGCCGGCATGGTCGTACATCCGGGGCACGGCAACTACACGGGAACGCTCGTCAACGCGCTCACGTACCACCTCAAGGATCTGCCGCTGTTTCAGAGCGGGGACATGCGAGCCGGGCTCGTCCACCGCATCGACAAGAACACGTCGGGCATTCTGGTCATCGCGAAGAACGAGCGGGCGCACGCCCGGCTGGCCAAGCAGTTTTTCGACCATTCGATCGACCGGGTCTACCACGCGCTGGTATGGGGCAACATGGAGTCCGACGAAGGCACCGTGACCGGAAACATCGGCCGCAGCCTGCGCGACCGGATGAAGATGGCCGTATTTCCCGACGGCGAATCGGGCAAGCATGCCGTCACGCACTACCGCGTGCTCGAGCGGCTCGGCTACGTGAACCTCGTCGAGTGCCGCCTCGAAACGGGGCGCACGCACCAGATCCGCGTCCACATGGAGTATATCGGACACCCGCTGTTCAACGACGAGCGATACGGCGGCGACCGGATACTGAAAGGAACGACCTTTTCGAAATACCGGCAGTTCGTCGAGAACTGCTTCCGCCTGATGCCCCGTCACGGCCTGCATGCCAGCAGCCTCGGCTTCGTCCATCCGACGACCGGGGAGAACGTACATTTCGAGAGCGAGATGCCCGACGACATGCGCTCGGTCGTCGAACGCTGGCGGAACTATGTCGCAGGACGGGAAAGCACCGGAGAATAGCCGCGCCGTCCGCACCGGTCCCCGGTATCCGATCCTCCCCGGCGTCCGGTCCCTCGCTCCGGCCCCACGCAAATAACGGCACGGACCCGGCTACCGCGCGATTTTCCCGAACGACGGAACAGACCGGCTGCAAGAACGTCACGACAAGCCGGGCTTTCCTACGGCTCCGCAGATTCCCCTTCTGTCCGCCTTTTCCCCGGACGAACAGACTGCACGCGATTTCCGAATCGCCGATTCGGGAATTCATATTTTTATCCGTCGGATTACAGCGGCTTACCCTTATTTATTCTATTTTGCCTCATACCGCTTTGGCATAAAAGCGCTCAGGCGATCTATGTTCTATCCTTCGGACTATACGGCCACCGCTTTCTATTTAGGCTATCGCCCCCTCTTTTTCCACGCCGCGTCCCCGTAAAAGCGTTTAGAAAACGCCATACGGAACGGATTCCCGAAAAACGAGCGCATCGGGACACCCCTGCCGACGGCATGGAGCCGGCCGACGCACATTCTATGCAAACACGACATCCCGAAATACAGCGCCGATCCCGCCGAGCGCATTCTTACTACGAAACGGGAAATTCGGATATCCGCCGGCCGACGGACTTTCCGCTTCAACCGGCATACCGCCATCGCGGCAGGGAAACGCCGGACAAGGAGAACCCCGGCTGCCGCGACGGCTGAACACGCATGCCCCGCCCCATCCGAAGCAACGACTCGCATCCCGGCACGACTCGGCGGCGCAACGGCAGCCGGTCCTCGACGGACCGCCCCGCCTACCGCGGCTCCATACGACGGAAATGACAAATGGTCCAATCGGATTCATCGTTCGGGAACGGAGCGCCCGTCGTTTCCGCTTTTTCTTAGGGAAAACGCACAAAAGGTCATCCGGAACACAGCGGGTAGGAACCCGATGCTTCCGACAAGAGAACCGTTCGGCAGTTCCCTCCCTCAAAAACAGAAATCACCCCTGCCGGAGATTGTTCCGACAGGGGTGAAATCGTAAAACCAGACCGTCGGACGGCCCTTTCCGTTCCGGACCACCGAACGATCGGGAAAGCGTTAGTCCTTCAGCTTGGCCGACAGGAACTCACGGTTGAGCCGAGCGATGTGGGCGATCGAGATGCCTTTCGGGCACTCGGCCTCGCAGGCGCCGGTGTTCGTGCAGGCGCCGAAGCCCAGCTCGTCCATCTTGGCCACCATCGCCTTCGCACGACGCGCGCCCTCGACACGGCCCTGCGGCAGCTTAGCGAGCGACGACACGCGAGCTGCGACGAACAGCATGGCCGATCCGTTCTTGCAGGTAGCCACGCAAGCGCCGCATCCGATGCACGCGGCCGCATCCATGCTCTCGTCGGCATCGGGCTTCGGAATCGGAATCGTATTCGCGTCGGGCACTCCGCCGGTTCCGACCGAGACGAAACCGCCGGCCTGCAGAATCTTGTCGAACGCGCTGCGGTCGACGGCCAGGTCCTTGATAACCGGAAACGCGCGCGAGCGCCACGGCTCGATGGTGATCGTCTCACCGTCGTGGAACTTGCGCATGTGCAGCTGGCAGGTCGTGATGTCCTCGTCGGGCCCGTGCGCGTGGCCGTTGATGTGCAGCGAGCACATGCCGCAGATGCCCTCGCGGCAGTCATGGTCGAACACGACGGGCTCCTCTCCCTTGTGGATCAGGTCGTTGTTCAGGATATCCAGCATTTCGAGGAACGAAGTGTCGGGAGAAATGTTCTCGACCGTATAATCGACGAACTTTCCCTGAGAATGGGCGTTTTTCTGACGCCATATTTTCAATTTCAAATTCATGGTCTTTCTTGTTTAGCGATTAACTCATTCGATGATACGGCGCAGATTAGTCCTTGTAGTTGCGCTGAGCCAAATGCACGGCCTCGAACACGAGCGGTTCCTTGACCAGAACGGGCTCCTTGTCGTCCCCGGCATACTCCCAGCCGGCCACGTAGAGGTAATTCTCGTCGTCGCGCTTGGCCTCGCCCTCGGGAGTCTGCATCTCGACCCGGAAGTGACCGCCGCACGACTCGTTGCGGTTCAGACCGTCGCGGGCCATCAGCTCGCCCAGTTCGAGGAAATCGGCCAGCCGGAGCGCCTTCTCGAGCTCCTGATTGAACTCCTTGTCGGAACCCGGAACACGGACGTTGGCCCAGAACTCCTTGCGAAGCGCCTGAATCTCGACGATCGCCTTCTCGAGGCTCTCTTTCGTGCGGGCCATGCCGACGTTTTCCCACATGATGTGACCGAGCTTCTTGTGCAGTTCGTCGACAGTATCCTTGCCCTGAATCGACAGCAGCTTCGCGATCCGGTCGCGGACGCTCTTCTCGGCCTCGTCGAACTCGGGCGTGTCGGTCTTCACCTTCGGGGACTGGATTTCATGAGAGAGATAATCGCCGATCGTGTACGGAAGCACGAAATAGCCGTCGGCCAGACCCTGCATCAGCGCCGAGGCGCCCAGACGGTTGGCTCCGTGATCGGAGAAGTTGGCCTCGCCGATGGCGTACAGGCCGGGGATCGTCGTCATCAGGTTGTAGTCGACCCAGATGCCGCCCATCGTGTAGTGCACGGCCGGGAAGATCTGCATCGGCTCTTTGTAGGGATTCACGTCGGTGATCTTCTCGTACATCTGGAACAGGTTGCCGTAGCGCTCGCGGATCGTCTGCTCGCCCAAACGCGCAATCGCGGTCGAGAAGTCGAGGAACACGGCCAGACCGGTCTCGTTCACACCGAAGCCCGCGTCGCAACGTTCCTTGGCGGCGCGCGACGCCACGTCGCGAGGCACCAGATTGCCGAAAGCCGGATAGCGGCGCTCCAGGTAGTAATCGCGGTCTTCCTCGGGAATCTGCGAAGGCTTGATCTTTTTCGCGCGCAGCTTTTCGACATCCTCCTTCTTCTTGGGAACCCAGATACGGCCGTCGTTTCTCAGCGACTCGGACATCAGTGTCAGCTTCGACTGCTGCGTACCGTGCACCGGAATACAGGTCGGGTGGATCTGCGTGAAGCACGGGTTTGCGAATACGGCGCCTTTCTTATAGCACTGCCATGCGGCCGAGCCGTTCGAGTTCATCGCGTTGGTCGACAGGAAGAAGACGTTGCCGTATCCACCCGTAGCCATGACGACCGCATGGGCGCCGAAACGCTCGATCTCGCCCGTCACCAGATTGCGCGTGATGATACCCCGGGCCTTGCCGTCGACCATGACCAGCTCGAGCATCTCGTGGCGGGGATAGCTCTTGACGGTTCCGGCGGCGATCTGACGGTTCAACGCGGCATAGGCGCCCAGCAGCAACTGCTGTCCGGTCTGACCCCGGGCATAGAACGTACGCGATACCTGCGCACCGCCGAACGAACGGTTCGCAAGCAGTCCGCCGTACTCGCGGGCGAACGGAACGCCCTGAGCGACGCACTGGTCGATGATCGAGTTCGACACCTCGGCCAGACGGTATACGTTCGCCTCGCGGGCCCGGTAGTCGCCGCCCTTGATCGTATCGTAGAACAGGCGGAATACCGAGTCGTTGTCGTTCTGGTAGTTCTTGGCCGCATTGATACCGCCCTGAGCCGCGATGCTATGCGCGCGACGCGGCGAATCGCTGATGCAGAATACCTTGACGTTGTATCCCAGCTCGCCGAGCGAAGCGGCGGCCGAAGCGCCGCCCAGGCCGGTGCCTATGACGATGATGTCGAGTTTTCTCTTGTTGGCGGGGCTGACCACCTTGATCGCCGCCTTATGCTTGCTCCATTTTTCGGCCAACGGCCCCTGAGGAGCTTTCGATTCTAACTTAATCATGATTTCGTCTCTTTATTGTTTTTCAGTCCGTCAAAAAATGGATACATACTTAGAAGCCGGCGCACGATCCGCCGCAGACGCCGAGGCTGCGCAGATAGAACACGATCACGACGAGCGCGAAGCAAAGGAACACGATCGTGGCTACGACGTTGGCGATACGCTTGAGCCGCGGAAGCCACGTCTGGTTATCCCAGCCGATCGTATGGAAAGCGCTCCAAAATCCGTGCGTCAGGTGAAACCATATGGCGGCGAACCAAACGAGGTAGATGATGCAGTAGACCGGGCTGCTGAACAGCGCCGCGATGTAGGCCGCGCCGTCGGCGGGCGGGAAGGGACCGAGTTCGTGGTTGCCGATGATCTCGGCGAACTGCATGTTGTACCAGAAGTTGTAAAGGTGCAGCAGCAGTCCGAGCACGATGATGATCCCGAGCACGTACATGTTCCGCGAAGCCCACGTAACCCCTTCGGGCTCGGCCGTCATGGCGTAGCGCTGGCTGCCCCGCGAGCTGCGGTTGTGAAGGGTCAGCACCGTCGCATAGACCAGATGCACGACCACGCCGGCGGCCAGGATCAGCGTGCCGGCGAGCGCGTACCAGTTGGCACCCAGAAACTCGCAGATCGCGTTGTAAGCCTCCGTCGAGAAGACGGCCGCCAGGTTCATCGACATGTGGAACAACAGAAACAGCACGAGGAAAAGACCCGAGACACTCATAATCAGTTTCCTCCCGATGGTAGATGTTAACAGATTGCCCATAAAAGTTTAAGTTTAGATATTTTGGTTACTCACAAGATTGGTCCCTGCACTTCAGCGCCCGAAGTCCGGAAAACAGAGCACAAAGTTATCCCATTGTTTTTTAAATAACAATCTTTTGCGAGGGAATCTGCGTCATTTCGCCTTAATTTTTCAGAAAATTGGCCTATCTTTCGATTCCGTTAATCGGCCCGATATGATGAACGAAAAAAATACGATCCGCAGCGAAATCCGGCGGCAAGCCGAGTTACGGAACGAACGATGGAGACGGCAATCGTCCGAGGCGATCCTTCGGAGACTCGAACGGCTCGACGCATTCGAGCGGGCCGCGAGCGTCGCGTTGTACTGGTCGCTGCCGGGCGAGGTTTTCACGCACGATCTGGTCGAGCGCTGGAGCCGGTCCAAACGGATCTATCTGCCAGTCATGCAGGGCGACGGATTGATCCTGAAGCGGTTCACCGACCGGAACGACCTGCGGGAAGCCCGCTTCGGGGTGCAAGAACCGGTCACGGGCGAAACGGCCGGTCCCGGCGACATGGAACTGATCGTCGTTCCGGGCGTAGCCTTCGACCGGCAAGGAAACCGGCTCGGGCACGGCAAGGGCTTCTACGACCGGCTGCTTCACGAGCCGGGTCTTTTGAAAGCGGGCGTCTGTTTCGACTACCAGATGCAGGAACGCATACCCTGCGAAGCGCACGACGTCGCCATGGACTTGCTCGTGTGCGGATCGGACCGGAACGCCGAGCTGATCGAATGCCGCAGGCCGAGAAGCGAAACGGCCCGGAACGCCTGAACGTTCCCCTCGACCGAAGGCGGACCGCCCGAACGGAACGAGCCTGTCCTCGGCACGGTTCCTGCCGCAGGATGGTCCGAAAACGAAATGCCGCGACAGCAGCGAAGAGCCGGCGCCGCGATGCCTGCGCAAGAGTCCGTCAAGGAGTGCGTTCCGCACGACCGGCCGGCGGAAAAGATGGTCTTTTCCCGAAAAACGGTTATCTTTGCATGCTAAGCCTCCGCGCGCGAGCGACAGAGGCGCAGCCTGCGAAGGCTGAACGGCCGCAAAACGACAAGACGGAAACTACATGGACATGAAAACTCATATCGTTCGCGCAGTCAAATACCTGATCTGGCTCGCGTTGCTCTTCACGCTGGTCTTCGCGCTGATGATCTCGACGGGAACCTCGCGCGTCGGAGCGGGCGAAGCGCTGCACGAGCTGTTCGGTTCGTCGCGGGGCATGCTGATGATCGCGACGATCGTCGTGCTGGCCCTGCTTTACCCTCGCTTCGGCTTCACGCGGCGAAGCGTCCGGGCCGATCTGAAGGCCGATCGGGAACGGATTCTGCAAACGCTGCATACGAGCGGCTACTCGCTTGTCGCCGAGAGCGAGGGGACAATGATTTTCCGAGCCTCGTCGCCGTTGAAGCGGGCCCTGCTGCTGTGGGAAGACCGCATCGCCGTGACGGCCGACGGCGAATCGATCACGCTCGACGGCATCCGCAAGGAAGTCGTGCGGGCGGAGTTCCGCCTGAAGTCTTTCCTCGAGCAGTAGGAAAGCCGCCCGAATCCGGTTCCGGACATACGCCGCAGGCGACTTTTCGCGTTATACGTCGTCAAGCAACCGAAAAACATGAAAAATATAACGAAATCCGTCCGCTACGCACTGATCGCCGCCGCGACGCTGGTCGCGGCGGGAGCATTCACGGCCGCATCGAAGCCCGATTTCGCGCTCGGGCGCAACATACAGATTCTGTTCAACATGTTCCGCGACGTGAGCGCGTTTTACGTCGATTCGGTCGACACGGACGAAATGCTTCGGGACGCGGCCGCCGGAATGACCTCGAATCTCGACCCGTACACCGTCCTGATACCCGAGGACGAGATGGAGGAGTTCGAGATACTCACCACCGGCAAATACGGAGGAATCGGCGCCCTCGTGCGCCAGAGCGGCGACTGGATCGCGATCGCGCAGCCCTACGAGGGATTTCCCGCCGACAAGGCGGGGCTGGTCATCGGAGACAAGCTGCTCGAAGTGGACGGCCGGAGCATCCGGGGCCTCGACGTGTCGGAAGTCAGCTCGATGCTCAAGGGTTCGCCCGGCACCGCGCTGCGGCTCAAGGTCGAGAAGCTGCTCACCGGAGAGCAGGCCGACGTCACGCTACGGCGCGAGCGCATCAAGATATCGGGCATTCCCTATTACGGCATGATCGCCGACGGGGTCGGATACATCCTGCACGACGATTTCACGGAAGAGTGCAGCCTCGACATGCGCCGCGCGCTCGTCGAGCTCAAGAAGCAAGGCGCCACGTCGCTGATCATCGACCTGAGAGGCAACGGCGGAGGCATACTGCAGGAGGCCGTCAAGATTCTCTCCCTGCTGGTTCCCAAAGGGACCGAAGTCGTGTCGATGAAAGGCCGTATCGGCGAACTCGACGAGACGTTCACGACGCAGACCGACCCGATCGATACGCGGATGCCCGTCGTCGTGCTGGTCAACAGCCAGTCGGCCTCGGCTGCCGAGATCGTCTCGGGCGCGCTGCAAGATCTGGACCGCGCCGTACTGCTCGGCCAGCGGACCTTCGGCAAGGGACTCGTGCAATCGACCCGCCCGCTCGGCTACAATGCCTTTCTGAAAGTCACTACGGCCAAGTACTACATTCCCAGCGGACGGTGCATTCAGGCGCTCGACTACGCCCACCGCAACGACGACGGCAGCGTCGGAACCGTACCCGACTCGCTGATCCGGGAGTTCCGGACCTCCGGCGGCAGGAAGGTGTACGACGGGGGAGGCGTGATGCCCGACGTGCGCATCGAACCGCAGTATGTCAGCCGTTTCACGACGGTTCTTTACGGCAAGGGGTATCTGGAGGATTTCGCGAACGACTATTTCAGGCGCCACCGCGAAGGAGTGGACGTCGACCGGTTCACGCTGCCGGACGACGAGTACGACCGGTTCGTCGAGTTCATGCAGGACAAGGACGTCGAGGTCGAGTCGCAGACGCAGCGGACGGTCGACGAGTTGCGCCGCCAAGCCGAACGCGAAAAGTATCTGGACCGTATCTCCGGCGAGCTCGAAGCGATCGAGCGCAAACTCAAGGACGACAAGAACGCCGATTTGCAGGCATTCAGGGAGGATATCCGCAAGTTGCTCGAGAGCGAAATCGTCATGCGCTACCACTATTATGCCGGCGTGGCACGCCACTCGGCTCTGCGCGACCGGGAGGTGCGGGCCGCCGTCGAGCTGCTCGCCGACACGGCCCGCTACCGCCGGATACTCTCGCAACAGGACACCGAGCGCAAATAAGCCCCGCCCATGAAAAAAGGACTCGCATATCCCCTCTTCTCGTTCCGCAACCGCGTGCTGATCATCGTGCTCGGTTTGGTGATCGGCATCTCGTCGCTGCTGTTCACCAACGACATGGCGCGCCAGCTTCGAGAGAAGGAGCAGAACGAGGTGGCCATCTGGTCGGCCGCGTTCCGCGACCTGGGCGTCAATCCGAGCAGTCCGCTGCTCTCGGCGCTGATCAACTCGAAAAGCAACATCCCGTTCATCATCGTCGACGGGCAGATGAACATAGCCAGCTCGCACCTGATACCCGACCACATCCTCAACCACCCGAACCTGAGACGCAAAAAGATCGAGGAAATGGCCGCGGCCAATTCCTTCATTCAGGTCACCACGATGAACAACGAGACGTTCTACATTTTCTACGACGAGTCGCGGCTGCTCAAGACGCTGGTCTATTTTCCCTACATCCAGCTGATGATCATCGTCGTGTTCGTCACCTTCGGCTACATCACGTTCCGCTCGAGCAAGCAGGACGAGCAGAACCGCGTCTGGATCGGGCTGGCCAAGGAGACGGCCCATCAGCTCGGGACGCCCACCTCGTCGCTGCTGGGCTGGATCGAGTACCTGCGCACGCAGCCCATCGACCAGACGGCCGTCGAGGAGATGAACAAGGATATCATCCGGCTGACGAAAGTGGTCGACCGTTTCTCGAAAATCGGCGCGGCGACGCCGCTGAGCGAGGGCGTGATCAACGAGATCGTGGGCAGCAGCGTAATTTATTTCCGCACCCGCGTGCCGAAAAACGTCACGCTGACCTACAACGGACTGGCCATGGCCCGACAGAAAGCCATGGTCAACGAGGCGCTGTTCGAGTGGGTGATCGAAAACCTGCTGAAAAACGCGATGGACGCGCTGCAAGGCAAGGGAACGATCGACGTACGGCTGTCCGACGACACGAACTGGGTCTACATCGATGTGAAAGACACGGGGAAGGGAATCGCCAAAGGCAACTTCAAGCGGATTTTCGACCCCGGTTTTACGACCAAAACGCGGGGCTGGGGCCTCGGACTGTCGCTCAGCAAACGAATCATCGAAGGCTACCACGGCGGCCGGATCTACGTGCTCGACTCCGAGATCGACAAAGGCACGACGATCCGCGTCGCGCTGAAAAAAATCTACACCTAACGCCCGACCGAGCCGATGGAAACGCCATATCCGTTCATCCGGGACAGCCTTTCGCCGCGACCGGGCCCTCTGGAGGAGACCGGCGCCCCGACCGGAGCCGAGCTGTTCGGCCCCGAAAGCAGCGTGGCGCTCGTCCCGCCGGACGGTATCGCGGCCCGTCCGGCAAGCGCCGATACGCCGGGGCAGAGCTATGCCTACGAGGCCGTGACGTTGGGCGTGCTGGCGATCTTCTGCTATTTGCTGCACAGCTACCGAAGCAGTCTGGCCGAAACGTTCAAGGTCGTCACGATGCAACTTTCGATCGAAAAGGCATTTGCCGAGCAGACGCTGTTCTTCCGACAATTCCTGACCCTTTCATCGCTGTGGGGCATCCTGCTGGTCAGCGGACTCGCCGTCCGCTACGGCGACCTGTACGGACTTCATACTCTGCTGCCCCTGACGGCGGACGCCGCAGTCGCAGCCGTCGCCGCAGCCGTCGCGCTGATCGTCGGCTATCGCTGCCTGATCGTGCGAATCGTCGGACTGGTCACGCGAAACGAGGCGTTTCTGGCCGAGCACCGCTTTATGAATCGGATTTTCTCTGCTTTCGCCTACACGCTGCTGACACCGCTTTTTCTCGTCGTCGCGCTCGTTCCGGCCGAGGAGGCGCGCGCCGCGCTGATCGGAGTCGCGGCGGTCTCGGCAATCCTGTATCTGACGTATCTGACAAAAAGTTATCGTTTCTTTGTCAAAAGGGATGTTTCAATTATGCAATGGATTTTGTACCTTTGCACCGTCGAATTTTTCCCGGTAAGCTTTTTCGTGCTGGCCGTTCTGAGAGGCCGCTGACCGCATCGCGGCAAGCCGCAGACGCGCTCGGGGAGCGACATCCGCAGAATCACGTCTGCCTCCGCACGGACGGAGCGGTCTAACCATAAGGAGTGTAAGAAATTGAAGGTCAAGAAAATCTTAGTATCGCAGCCGGCTCCGGCCGTCGCCGAAAAATCGCCCTATCACGAACTCGTACTCAAACACCGCGTCGATGTCCGGTTCCACCCGTTCATCAAGCTCGAGGGAGTCACCCTGAAAGAGTTCCGCAGTCAGCGGGTAGAGATATTGGAGCACAGCGCGGTCATTTTCACGAGCCGGACGACGATTGACAACTTTTTCCGGATCTGCGAGCAAGCGCGCATCACGATTCCCGAGGGAATGAAATATTTCTGCAACACGGAGGCCGTCGCGCTGTACCTGCAGAAATACATCGTATACCGCAAGCGCAAGATATTTTTCGCCGACGGAACGTTCTCGGCGCTCGTCGAGCTGATCGCCAAGCACAAGGACGAGAAATTCCTGCTCACGCTTTCCGAACCCCACAAGCCCGAGCTGCCGATGGCGCTCGAGAAAATGAAGCTCCGGTTCGACAAGGTAATCCTCGCCCGGACGGTCAGCGCCGACCTGAGCGACGTCGACATAGCCGACTACGACCTGTTGGTTTTCTACAGTCCGTCGGAAATCACTTCGTTGCTCAGGGCTTTCCCGCGTCCGAACGGATCGCCGCGAATCGCCACGTTCGGGCACGGCACGGCCAAGGCAGCCGTCGGGGAGGGACTGACAGTCAGCGTCATGGCCCCGACACCCGAGGTCCCGTCGATGACCAAGGCGATCGATCTGTACATTCATAAGCTCGACTCGGGCGAGGAGGTCCCCCCCGTTACGCTCGAGGAGCAGTCGCCCGATCTGGCATTCATCCAGTCGCAGGCGCTCAAAGGACGCAAGACGAAGCCGGTAGCCGCCAAGGCCCCGGCGCCCAAGGCAGTCGTCACGACGAAAAAGAGCGTTTCCGCCGCGCGCAAAAGCGTAACGGCCGGAGCGGCGGCAAAGAAATAACCCGGTCTCGGACCGTTATTCCCCGATTCCATGAACCCTGCACCGGACAGAAGCTTTCCCCGCCGCGAACGACTGAAGTCGAAAAAACGGATCGCCCGGCTTTTCGAGCAGGGAAAGGGCGGTTTCGTCTATCCGGTACGCTATGTCCTGCTCGACGACTCGGCTGAGGAGTCCGTTGCCGGGAAAGACCGTTCCCTGTCCGTGCTGATCGCCGTGCCCAAGCGCCACCACAAGCGCGCTGTCGAGCGTAACCTGCTCAAGCGACGCATGCGGGAAGCCTATCGTCTGAACAAGCAGGCGCTGTCAGGGATTCTGTCCGGCCCGTACGCGCTGGGACTGCTCTATGCGTCGGGCGACGTGGCCGGGTACCTGCAGATCGAAAGCGCCGTAAGGAAAATTATCCGGATACTCCGCGAGCAGGCCTGAGCCGCATCCGAACGTCCTACCGAGATTTGTTCCGGCCGAGCTCGGCCGGAACGGCGGACGATGCCGGAGCCTCCGGCCCCATAGCGAAAACAGCGGGAACCGTCCCGCCGAACCATATCACGAGTCCGGCCCATGAACGAACGACGCAGCCGATACGCCCGCATTCTGCGGCAAATACTGATCGCACCGCCTATGCTGCTGATCTGGGTCTACCGCCATGGCATCTCGCCGTTCACGCCGCCCAGCTGCCGCTTCACGCCCACATGCTCGCAATACTTTGCCGAGGCGCTCCGCCGGCACGGCCTGCTGAAAGGCTCCTACCTCGGTATCCGGCGATTGCTGCGCTGTCACCCTTGGGGAGGCAGCGGATACGACCCCGTACCGTAACCGGTTTATCCGGAAACCGCGAAGCGCATGCCCTGCAACCGAAACGCACCGTTGCGGCACGACGCGCCGCCCGGTCGGGCCATGCAAACCGGTCGGTCGGAAAACCGATCGACGAAACGATCCGGAGAATCAGCTCCGCACCGATGTGCAGACCGAAAGCGAGCACGGCGGCCTGCCGGGTATCGCCTCGTACCGCAACCGGCACCCTCGGCCATAAAGCCCCGGCGCTTTCAGGCGCCGGCCGGTTCCGACTTCGTGCCGGAATGTCCGCTGTTCCGACCGGCGCCGGCCGAAATCCCCGATTTAACGCTTGACCCGCAGCAACTTGCCATTCCGATCAAAAGTCACTATCCATTGAGGTAAAGAACCTGTTTTGATAATCATCGGAATAACCCAACTGCCTTTTTCCCATCTGATTTGCTTTTCCAATTCCTTATTATCCCTATACTCTTCCGGATTCGAGTCTTTCAGCAATTCGTTGGAGCGGGCGGGCAACAACTGAATATCGTTCCAAAGATCCCGTACCGTCATCGTAACTTCTTTCCCGTTGATCGGTTCGCATACGATCGTGGGTCCTGCATAACTTATATTCGTTGTATAATCGATCGTGTAGCATATGGAATCGGAATATATGTCGCACGACAGATTAAGCCCCTCTCCCCGAACTTCGGTAGAATCGTCATACGTATCGTCGAATTCTTTCAATAATCTTTTGAGATCGGGATTTCTGATCTCATGCTCGATGATCCCCACGATCGATCGTCTCTTTCTGCCCCGTACCGTAGTCGTAAAGAACTACTTTCGGTGCGCGACATTGCACGGCCACCGCTATACAGCAGGCCATCAATCCTGCTTGGACGAATGAAATTTTTCCGGACATATCTCGAAAATCGGTTATTTTCATAGCGAACGGCCCGACGACCGAATATCCGGGAAGCGACTGCGATTCCGCAGCGAAATCCTTTTCGAGCCTCGTCTCCGTGTGTTCGGACCGCTTTCCCGACTCCGGGAGAATACCTGCAAATTCGGGAAGCCGGCCTCGACCAATCAATCGCCGTTTGCGGGCAATCCGCGCGCTGCCGGCTCCTCTTGTTTTCAAAACGCTTCTCCTTACCGATCTACAACACCTCGGCCACGACATAGGTGCTTCCCCCGATGAAAATCATATCTTCCGGTCCGGCAAGCTCCCGGGCCCGCGCGAGCGCCTCGTTCACGGTCGGGACGCACTCGCCCTGCAATCCGTAACCGGCGGCCCGGCGCGCGAGCTCGCGCTCGTCGAGCGCGCGGCGGATCCCGGCCTTCGTGAACACGTAGTGCGCCTGCCGGGGAAGCAGCGGCAGCACGCGCGAAAGGTCCTTGTCCTCGACGAAGCCGACGACCATATAGAGCTTCCGGTATGTCTGGCGCGCGATCTGGGCGGCCACCTCGGCGATGCCCGACTCGTTGTGTCCCGTGTCGCAGACGACAAACGGCCGCTCGCCCAGCCGTTCCCAACGTCCACGGAGCCCCGTCGCGCGCACGGCCGAAGCGAATCCCCGTCGCACGTCCTGCGGCGCGATGCGCAGTCCGCCCGAACCGTTCAGCACGTCGAGCGCGGTCAGGGCCGTCGGCACGTTCAGGCGCTGGTAGATTCCCTGCAGGTCGCACTCGACCTCGAAGCGGTTGCCGTCGAGCAGGCTCTCGATCCCGAGCCGCTGCGAGTCGGGCAGAAAACGCTGGTCCGTCACCCGGTACGTCTGGTCGGCGAACAGGATCGGCGCGCGCAACGCCTTGGCGCGCTCGATGAAAACGAGCTTCGTCTCCACCTGACTCTCGCCTACGACGACCGGAGTATCTTCCTTGATGATCCCGGCCTTCTCGCCGGCGATCCGCCCGAGCGTATCGCCAAGAAACTGCGTGTGATCGTAGCCGATGTTCGTTATCACGCTGAGCAGCGGACGGATCACGTTCGTCGAGTCGAGCCGTCCGCCCATGCCGACCTCGACGACGGCCACGTCGACCTCCCGGCGCGCGAAATGGTCGAACGCCATAGCCGTCGTGATTTCGAAAAACGACGGCTGCACGCGCCCGATCGTCTCCCGGTTCCGCTCGACGTACTCGACGACCTCCCGCTCGGAGATCGTCTCCCCGTCGACACGCATGCGCTCGCGGAAATCTTTCAGATGGGGCGACGTGAACAGACCGGTCCGGTATCCGGCCGCCGACAGCGCCGAGGCGATCAGATGCGACACGGAGCCCTTGCCGTTGGTCCCGGCCACATGCACGCTGCGGAAGCGGCGGTGCGGAACGCCCGAAGCCTCTTCCAGCGCGACGATGCGGTCGAGCCCCGCTTTGTAGGCGCTGCCGCCGACGTCCTGAAACACAGGCAGCGAGCGATAGAGAAAATCCAGTGTCTGACGGTAGTCCATCCTATTTCGGCATTTGGGTCCAAAGATACGCTTTTTTCCGCTCTGCAAAACGAAAAGAGATAAGACGGAAGCCGGCGAGGAAACGGACGTATCCTTGCCGTCCGGAGCCCGAACCGGACGCCATGCGGCTCGTACCGGAAGAACCGCGTTCGCGGGCAGCGTTCTCTTTATCCGACGCAGAGCAAGGGCAGGACATTCGGTCGCCTCAGACTAAGGCAAGCGCCGGAACGGGAAAACCGGAGGCCGGCCTGCCCCCGGCCGACCCGGACGAAACACGGGAAATGCCCCTCAAACGGGAAACGCCGCTCCGGCCGCTCGCCGCGATCCGTCTCACGGAAAAACGGAACGGGACCGGAACGCCGCTACTCGACCAGATGGCTTCGCCGCCGCACGCGGTAAGCCATGAAATAGAGCAGACTCAGCACGAAGACGTAACCCGCCAGACGGCCGATCACGTCGCCGTAGCGGGTATAGAAAGTCAGCCGGTCGTTCAGGCTCAGCTCGGCGGTCAGCGCGCCGCGCTCGTCCCAGCCGAGCGTCTCGCCCACGTCGCCCCGCTGGTCGATGAACCCCGAGCGGCCCGTGTTGGCGCTGCGGGCGATGCTGCGCCGGTTCTCGATCGCCCGCAGGCGGGAGTAGGCGAACAGGTAGCGGTAACCCGGCGTATCGTCCCACCAGCCGTCGTTCGATATGACGAACATCAGCTCGGCCCCGCGCCGGACGAACTCGGTAAAGTACTCCCCGTAAATCGCCTCGTAACAGATCGCGGGCCCGGCCCAAACGCCCCGGGGCGACGCGAAGACCCGGCGGATCGAGTCCATGCCGAGCTGTCCCGAAATGCCGCCGAGATCCACCGTCAGGAATTTGAGCTTTTTCAGAGCCGAGTAATAGGGCGTCATTTCGGCCCCGATCACGAGCTTCGCCTTGTGATGAATGCCGATCCGCTCCGACGAGTCGATCCCCAGCGCGCTGTTGAAAATGTCGTACCACAGCGTGCTGTCGCGGTTGCAGCGGGCGGTCGGCGAGGCTTCCCGTTCCGAAGGATAACGTCTGAGCGTATTGGCGCCCGTCACGACGAGGGCCGACGGATAGCGCTCGCGCACGAAGTCGCGGAACTGCGCGATCGCCGGCGCCCGGCCGATCGATTTCTCCCAGAAGTCCTCGTCGATGGCCGTCTCCGGCGCGACGATGAAATCGACGTCCTCGGGGGCCTGAGCCATCAGCGAGAGCAGAATTCCGCGCTGTTCGGCCTGTTTCAGGACGAACTTCTCGTAATAGGGATCGATATTGGGCTGCACGACCGTCACCCGGACCGTGCGCTCCGGCTCGCGATAGGTAGCGTACATCGTCAGCGAGACGGCCGCCGGCACGACGAAAGCCAGCGCCGGAGCCGCCCAGCCGCGCCAGCCTCGGGGACGTCTGATCGCCTCGAACACGAGCAGGTTCGTCACGAGTACCCAAAGCGATCCGCCGAGCGCGCCCGTCCACTCGTACCACTGCACGAGCCGGACATCCTGTGCGAAGGCATTGCCGAGCACCAGCCAAGGGAACGAAATCTCGCCGTTGATAAACAATGTCTCATAGGCGATCCAGCCGCTCACAAGCACCGTACAGGCCAGCGCCCGGCGCGCGCGCCGGAGTACCGCATGATAGACCAGAAACACGACCGACATCTGCGTGGCGCCGACGACCGTAGCCGCCACCACGCCGATCACGGCCGCATAGCCCACCCACCAGACCGTCGCCAGCCACCACAGCACGAAGGCCGAGACGACGTAGGGCCAGAATCGGCGAGGCTTTCCCCTCCGGCCGGTCTGCCCCGCAAGCGAGTGCTCGACCCACAACAGCGGCACGAAAGCCACGAACAGCGTCAACGCGCTTCCCCCGAGCCAAGGCAACGAGAGCAGCAGCACGCTCAGCAACGTATAGAGTATTCTTTTAAGCATATTTCCGAAGAGTCGAACGATACGCAAAGATAAACGATTATCGCTCCGAACGGCCGATACGCCCCCATTTTGCGGCAAAAAATTCCGCTCGGCCCCGTCAGGTCCGTGTCGAACACTCAAGACGGCCAATCATCCGGACCGGAGTCCTCCGAATCGCTTCGGCTCCCTCGTACCCTCCCGAGCAGATTTATCCATATGCCGCATCCCCATGTTCGAAAGTCCGCAAACGGAATCCTCGCCTGTGCAACATTGGGAACAGCGCCCGCCCGGCTCTTCCCGCGAGCACGAAAGAAACCGGTCCTACGACGACAACGCGCCGACGTTCCGGAACGGTCCGCGCCGAATGCCTGCTCCGCATCCCGGTCGCGACGGGCTTTCGGCGCATTTCCCGCCGAATGCTTCCGATAAGGCAAAATATTGCTAATTTTGTCGGACATTTTCAACGGACTCGCGGGAAATTCCCGCCCCAAGGTTCACCGCATGTGGTTTGACGTTTATACCCAAGGAATCCTCATCGGCCTCGTGGCCTCCATTCCGCTCGGACCGATCGGACTGCTCTGCATTCAGCGCACGCTGAGCAAAAGCCACCGCTCGGGCTTCGTGTCGGGGCTCGGCGCCGCGACGGCCGACTCGATGTTCGCCACCGTCGCGCTGTTCTCGCTGACGGTCGTGATGTCGTTCATCGAGAACAACATGGCGATCATCAAGGCGCTCGGAGGCATCTCGGTCGTGATCGTCGGCGTGACGATCTTCCTGAAGAACCCGGTCGTACAGATCCGCCGCAACCGCGCGGGCAAGGGACACAACCTGTGGGGCGACTACCTGTCGGTCTTCTTCCTCACGCTGACCAACCCGGCCTATATCCTGATCTTCGTCGCGCTTTTCGCCGCGCTGGGAATCAGCCACGAGGGCATTCCGCTCGGCGGAGGCATGTCGATGATCCTCGGCGTGCTATGCGGAGCCTCGCTGTGGTGGTTCACGCTGACTTTCGGCGTCAGCTTCCTGCGGCGCAAGTTCCGGCCGCGCCACCTGCTGTGGATGAACCGCATCTCGGGCAGCGTGATCGTCGTGCTGGGAGCCGCCGCCATATTGTCCATTTTCTTTCATACGCCCGTAGTCCATGAAATGCTCCCCTGACAAAAAAATCGTCATCGCCGTCGACGGATTCTCGTCCTGCGGCAAAAGCACGTTCGCCAAGAAGATCGCCTCGGCACTGGGGTACGTCTTCATCGATACCGGAGCGATGTATCGCGCCGTCACGTTGTACGGTATCCGGCACGGCGCCATTCGCGGAGGCGTGGTCGACGCGGAGGCGCTCGAGCGGATGCTGCCCCGCATCGGCATATCGTTCGTCTTCAACCCCGCGCGGGAAGCCAGCGACATTTACCTCGACGGCGAGAACGTCGAGGGGCCGATCCGGAGCCTCGAGGTCAGCGAGGCCGTCAGCCGCGTGAGCCAGATCGGCGCCGTGCGCGAGCGTCTCGTGGGCCTTCAGCAGCAAATGGGACGCGACAAGGGAATCGTCATGGACGGCCGCGACATCGGGACGGTCGTTTTTCCGGACGCCGAGCTGAAAATCTTCATGACGGCCGATCCGGCCGTCCGCGCCATGCGCCGCTACCGCGAACTGACGGCCAAAGGAGAAAAAGTATCGCTCGAAGAGATCGAGCGGAACATCCGCGAGCGGGACCTCGCCGACCAGACGCGCGCGATCAGCCCGCTGCGTCAGGCTCCCGACGCCGTCGTGCTCGACAACAGCCGCATGACGCCCGAGGAGCAGATGGAGTGGATACGGCCATACGTCGAATCACGTTCTCAAGCGACATGCACATCGAAATAGACGAAAAATCGGGATTCTGCTTCGGCGTGGTCAAGGCGATCACGAAAGCCGAGCAGTCGCTTTCGGAGTTGGGGCGGGTCTGCTCGCTCGGCGATATCGTGCACAACCGCGTGGAAGTACAGCGGCTCGAGAAGCTGGGCCTCGAAACGATTTCGCACGACGAACTGCGCGGCATGAGCGGCCGCACGGTGCTGATCCGGGCTCACGGCGAGCCGCCCTCGACCTACGATTTCGCACGCAGGCACGGCATCCGCCTGATCGACGCTACCTGTCCGGTGGTCGCCCGGCTGCAGAAGCTCGTCAAAAGCGCCCATGAGGAGATGAAGGCCTGCGGAGGACAGGTCGTCATCCTCGGCAAGCGGGGACATGCCGAAGTCGTAGGGCTGACCGGTCAGGTGGACGGCGACGCCATCGTCGTCGAGACCCCGGACGATCTGCAAAGCGTCGACTTCTCGCGCCCGATCTGCCTGCTTTCGCAAACGACCCAGAGCCTCGCGCTGTTCGAGCAGATCCGCCGGAGCATACTGGAGCGGGCCGCCGATCCGTCGCGCGTCGTCGTACACGACACGATCTGCCGCCAAGTCTCCAACCGCAACCCGCATTTGCAGCAGTTCGCCCGACGATTCGACGCCATCGTTTTCGTCTGCGGCAGAAAAAGTTCGAACGGCAAGGTGCTCTATCAGACCTGCCTGCAAAGCAATCCCCGCAGCTATACGGTCGAGGACGAGAGCGAGCTGCGGCCCGAGTGGTTCGAGGGCTGCCGTTCGGTGGGAATATGCGGAGCGACCTCCACGCCCAAGTGGCTGATGCAGCGCGTAGCGGACCGGATCGGACAAGCCGCGGGAGGAGCGGACGGGAACGACTTCTGAGCTCTCTGCACCCCGGACGGTCGCGGAACAGAAACCCGTTTCCTCGGCAGAATGCACCCGCAAAGGGAAAACGAGGCGGAAAATCGATAAATATGTCGTATTTTTATGCCAAAAGAACGCAACAATCTCTAATCAAACCGACAATCTTTATGAAACGCGCGCTTCTACTCTTTTTAGCCTTTACCGCCGCATGGCTGGCCGGATGCGACAAGCAGGACGACGGACCGGCTCCCGAACTGACGCTTTCCGGCGGAACGGAGAAGACACTTGCGACCGGCGGAGGATCGGAATCGGTCACTTTCACCACCAACACGACATGGAGTGCCGAAATCGCCTCCGCGACGCCCGGAGAGTGGTGCCGCGTATCGCCCGAGAGCGGAGGAGCCGGCACGGCCACCGTCACGGTGACGGCCGAAGCCAATCCGGATACCCGCAGCCGCACCGCCGTGCTGACGATCCGTGCCGGAGGCCTGACCGAAACCGTCACGTTCACGCAAGGCGAGAAAGGCACGGTCTCGCTCGCACAAAAAGTTTACCAGGACATACCCGCCGAGGGCCTCTCCTTCGATATTCTGTTCGACGGCAGTCTCGACTGCGACCAGTACGGAGCCAAAGTGCTGATCGAGTACCGGAACTGGCTTTCGGTCGAGCAGCCCGAGGAGGGAGAGAGCTCGTACCGCATCGGAGTAACGGTCCGTCCCAACACCTCGTCCTCGTCCCGAAGCGGCCGGATCGCCATCGTCGACAAAACGGGCGCAGGGCTCGACACGGTTACCGTCGAGCAGCTCCAGCAGAACGTGCTGAAATGGGATCCCCGCCGGATCGAGCACGACTATACGGCCGATGTGATCTCATCCGAGCTCCAGAGCAACACGGAGTACCGGATCGAAATCGAGCAGCAGGAACCGGCATGGGTTTCCCGCATCGAGTCGAAAGCCGCTTCGACCGAGGAACTGCGCTTCCAGATCGGCCGCAACGAGTCGAAACTGCCTCGCACGGCGCTCGTCATCGTCCAAAGCACGAATTCCGATTCCCCGTTGCGCGACACGCTGACGATCGTCCAGTCGGGAATCGCCGATTTCTACCGGGATAAAGAGGTCATCACCGTACAGCAGGCCACCGAGGGCAACGTCGATCTGGTGTTCATGGGCGACGGGTTCACGATCGACGACATGGCGACCCAGAACGGCTACTACGAAACCAGCCTGCGCAAGGCCGTCGATTACTTTTTCGACGTCGAGCCCTACCGGACTTACAGAAACTATTTCAACGTCTATATCGTCTGCGCCGTATCGAACGACCGGGGCATTTCGGGTTCGCTCGACCATAAGGGCGAAACGCTCGACACCAAGTTCTCGGTCGCCTACACCGACGTCGGAAACAGCAGCGGTATGACGGTCGACGCAGAACCCGCGTTCGAGTATGCCGAAGCAGCCCCCATCCGGGACGTTACCCAGACGCTCATCGTCATGATCGCCAACTGCCCCGACTACGGCGGAACCACTACGTCGTGGTCCAACGGCATCTCGATCGCCATCTGCCCGATGATCGAGAACGAACCGCCCAGCGACTACCGGGGAGTCGTGCAGCACGAGGCGGGCGGACACGGTTTCGGCAAGCTGATAGACGAGTATATCTACTATTCGACGGCGCTTCCCGATGAGATGATCGCTTCGTTCAGACAATGGGAGGGTTTCGGCCACAACGCCAACGCCGACCTGACCGACGATCCCATTGCCAGAATATGCAAATCATACGACCAACCGAGGCGGACACAAGTCCGGCGCATTTCGCAAAACGTGCCGGTTCCATCCGCACGACGCCTCGAAAGGATCGGCCCGGTCTCCGCATACTCCGTCGCTGTCCTCGGCAACGATCCTTCCGCCTTCACTTTTTGCGCCGTAGCCTGATCGGGACTTTCAAAACCGAGTCTCGTCCCGACGACCGGTTCCGTTTTTCCGACCGGACGGAATATTATTCAAGCGGAACAGATCGAACTTGCCCGGTCCCTTCGCACGTGCCCCGTTTCCAATCGACCGGCGAAGTCCCGGCCGTACCGGGACACCCCGAACAGGAAAAAATGGCGCCGGCGGCCGGTAACAGCGCCATACGTCGCACCGAACGGAGAAGAATTGCCCGGTCCATAACGACTCGACCCCCTGTCCGGCCTCCCGAAGAAGTCCGGCGCGCCGAGACGAGACCGGGACGGAACCGAAACCGGATGTCGCCGCCTCCTCGCGGCAGCCCGGGCAAGCGGCCCGCTTCTTCCCCGAAATTCCGCAATATTCCGCCCCTTTACGGACGAGGCTCCCGAATTAGCAACGGACATACCGAACAGACAGCGAGGACCCGTCCGTATGACGGGTCCTCGCCGTTTGCGGCCGAACTTGTCCTAATTTCCCCGGAAACCCGTTTCCCGTTACCGGCCGGAAGCGGCGCCGTTCCTCTATTTCGACGGAATCGTTTCGGCCGCGGCGATCACGCTCAGGTTGCGGATCGCGCGCGTCGAGGCCACTTCCGGAATCAGGTGAACGCACGAGCGGTTGAGTCCCATCAGGATCGGGCCGTTGATCTCGGCCCCGCCGAGAATCTCCATCATCTTGTACGAAATGTTGGCCGACGACAGGTTCGGGAAAATCAGCACGTTGATTTCGCGATCGCCCAGCTTGTTGAACGGATAGAACTCGTTGCGGGCCTGCTTGTTGAGCGCGATGTCGGCTTTCATCTCGCCGTCGACGAGCAGGTCGGGATACTGGAAATGCAGGATTTCGACCGCCTTGGCGATCTTGACGGCCAGCGGCTCGGTATCCGTTCCGAAATTGGAGTGCGAGAGCATCCCGATCACCGGTTCGATACCGAAGTTGCGTACGGTCTGCGCGGCCATCAGCGCCGTGTTGACCAGATCCTCGACCGTAGGACTCGGATTGACTGCCGTGTCGGCGAAGAACATCGGTCCGCGCTTGGTCGTCACGATTTCCATCGTAGCCAGCGTCGTGTTGCTGTTCGTCGTGAAAATCTGTCGGACAGGCTTCAGCGCATCGGTATAGCGATGCGTATAACCGAGAATCGACGTATCGGCATCGCCGGCGTCGACCATCATCAGCGTGAACCAGTCGCGCTGCATCATGTACTCGATCGCCTCGCTCATGCGGACTCCCTTGCGGCTGACCTTGTTGTAGAGAAGCGTCGCATAGCGGTTACGGCGCGCCTCCTGCTCGTCGCTCTGGAAATCGACGATGCACCGGGGATCGAGCGTCAGATGATTCTCGCGGAGCAGCGCGTTGATCTTGGACCGACTGCCCACAAGCAGCGGCATGGCGATGTTCTCGTTGGCCAAATGTACGGCGGCCTTGATCGTCGACAGACGCTCTCCCTCGCTGAAGGCGATGCGGCGCGGCGCGGCCGTCACCACTTTCGAGCGGATGGCCCGCATCAGCTTGTCGTCCCGGCCCATGCGGCTCTCGAGCTCGGCCATGTAGGCTTTCCAGTCGGTGATCTCTTTGCGGGCGACTCCCGACTCGATGGCCGCTTTCGCGACGGCGGCCGAGATACAGGAGATCAGCCTCGGATCGAGCGCCTTGGGAATCAGGTACTCGCGACCGAAAGTGATGTCGTTGTCGTTGTATGCGGCGGCCACGATGTCGGGAACGGGTTCTTTGGCCAGCTTGGCGAGCGCGAGCACGGCGGCGATTTTCATCTCCTCGTTGATCTTCGTCGCCCGCACGTCCAAAGCCCCCCGGAAGATATAGGGGAATCCGAGCACGTTGTTGACCTGGTTCGGATAGTCGGAACGGCCCGTTGCGAAAATGATGTCCTCGCGGGCAGCCATCGCGTTGTCGTACGAGATTTCGGGATTGGGATTCGCCAGCGCGAACACGATCGGGTCGGCGGCCATGCTGCGCACCATTTCCTGCGTCAGCACGTCGGCTACCGACAGGCCGAGGAATACGTCGGCGCCCCGGAGCGCTTCGGCCAGCGTGGCAATGTCGCGGTCGGTCGCGAATTGCGCCTTGGCGGCGCTGAGATTCGTCCGGCGGGTCGTAATGACGCCCTTGCTGTCGCACATGACCAGATTTTCGGGGCGGACGCCCAGCGCCATATAAAGCTTGGCGCACGAGACGGCGGCCGCTCCGGCCCCGTTGACGACTACCTGCACGCGGTCGATCTTCTTACCGGTGATCTCGAGCGCATTGAGCAGCGCGGCGGACGAGATGATCGCCGTGCCGTGCTGGTCGTCGTGCATGACCGGGATCGGGAGCTCCTCTTTCAGGCGCTCCTCGATCTCGAAACATTCGGGAGCCTTGATGTCCTCGAGGTTGATGCCGCCGAAGGTGACCGAAATATTCTTGACCGTCTCGATGAACTGCTCCGTATTTTTCGTATTCACCTCGATGTCGAATACGTCGATGTCGGCGAACGTTTTGAACAAAAGTCCTTTGCCTTCCATAACCGGCTTGCCGGCCATCGCCCCTATGTCGCCCAGTCCGAGCACGGCCGTGCCGTTCGAAATGACTGCCACCAGGTTGCCCTTGGCCGTATACTTGTAGGCGTCGTCGGGATTCTCCTGTATGGCGAGACAAGGCTCGGCCACGCCCGGAGAGTAGGCCAGCGAAAGGTCTTTCTGGGTGCTGTACGGTTTGGTCGGGACGACCTCGATCTTGCCCGGCCGCCCTTCCGAATGGTAGAGAAGGGCCTCTTCTTTCTTGCTTTTCGCGTTGTTTCCCATCTGTTCTTTATGATTCGTTATGACATTTTGCTTCTCCGCGAAACTTGCTTATCTTTGCTTTCCGGCAGAAAAAGAGCGCATTAGAAGTCTTTTGTCCGGAAACGAAAATTTGAGACAAGATAGGAATTTTTTGGAATAGATGAGCGCGCTGACGCAACTTAATTTTCCCCGATTCGTATTTCGGATGCGGCTAATGGAAAATCCGCCCAAGATATGGGACGCCGTTCGTCGACGATGGCTCGTGCTGACGCCTGAGGAGTGGGTCCGGCAGCATCTGATCCGCTTGCTGGTCGAGCGGGGCGGCGTGCCGCCCGGAAATGTCTCGCAGGAGTATCCCGTCGCATTGTCGGGCGCGGCCCAGCGCGCCGACGTGGTCGTGACGGGCCGCGACGGCCGGCCGTGCCTGCTGGCCGAATGCAAGGCGCCGGACGTGCCGCTCGGTCGCGAAGTGTTCGCTCAGGCCGTGCGGTACAACAGCGTCGTGGCGGCCCCTTATGTACTGATAACGAACGGGCTGCTGCATTGCTGCAGCAGCCTCGATCGTTCTACCGGACGCTATGCGGTCGTGGAAGGCCTGCCCGATTTATCCCCATTTCTGGGGATTTAGCAATTGAAGCATATATTCGTCCTGCCAGTCCGACGTGGTTCTCGTCCATTCCTTTTTCAGTCCGACGACCGTGAACCCCTTGCTTTTGAACAGCGCCAGACTGCGGATGTTATGCGAAGGAATATCGCAGTAGAGTTGATTGAGTCCCAGCACCTGAAAGCCGTACCGGATCAGGGACGACAGCGCTTGGGAAGCGTATCCCTGCCCTTGATCGCGCTTGTCATAGATCAGGATTCCGACTCCCGCGCGGCAGTTGTACGGATCGAGGTCGAACAGGTCGATCGCGCCGACGGGCTTCCCGCTCTGCTTCGATTCGATGATCAGGCGCAGCTGTCGCGTCTCGAAAATGTCGCGCTGCTGGTTCGCAATGAACTGCAACAGCATATATTTCGAGAACGGGACGATCGTATTGCTGACCTTCCAGACTTCCGTATCGTTCTCCCACTTGTAGAGAACCTGCACGTCGTCGGGTTCCAACGCGCGGAGCCGGATCAGCTCGTTTTCCATCGGGTTGGTCATAGCGCGGATCTCCGAGTTTAAAGTGATATGATCTGGTTGCGGATCAGCATCGCGGCGCCCAGCGAGCCGATGCTGTCGTCGAGCGTCGTCGCGCGGAACAACGTGTCGTTATACACGAGCCGCAACGAATATTTGTTGACCGCCGACTTGAGCGGCAGCATCAGATAGTCGCCCGCATTGGCCAGACTGCCTCCGATGATGACCTGCTCCGGATTGAAGATGTTGATCAGAAAAGCGATGCTCTTGCCGATCTTCTCGCCGGCCTCCTCGATCAGCTCGATCGACAGCGTATCGTCGTTTCTCGCGGCGCCGATGATGTCGTTGATATGAATCTTGTGCTGCTTCTGGAACTTATCCATCAGAATCGTCGTGCGTCCGTTACGGATCTGGTTCATCATCTTGTTCTCGATCGCGATGCCCGACACTTCCGTCTCGAGACAGCCTTTCTTGCCGCAGTCGCAGATGATCTCGTTATCGAAATAGGGCGTATGGCCGAACTCTCCGGCAAATCCCGAGCGGCCGTAGTAGAGTTTGCCGTCGATGATGATGCCGATGGCCACGCCCCGGCCCAGGTTCAGGTAAATGATGTTCTTTTCCTGACCGGTGCATCCCTTGACGTACTCTCCGTAGCAGCGCGCGCGGGTATCGTTCTCGATCAGCACGCGGTGTCCGAAGCGTTTTTCCATGATTTCGCTCAGCGACTGTTCCTTATGAGTGAAATATTTGTAGCTTCGCCCCGTTTTCGGATTGACGCGGCCGGCCATGCAAACGCCGATACCCAGCAGCTTGGTGCGGTCGATGCCGCTGCCGGCGAGGAAATTCTCGATCGTCGAGCAAATGGTTTCGAGGCACTCGTCCGTATCGTCGAGCGCGAAATCGCTCTTGCGTTCCGACTGGATGATATTGTTCTGAAGGTCCGTTATGACCAGCACGATCTGGTCGCGGCTGACCTCGATTCCCGCGAAATAGATCGCCGAGTTGGTCAGGCCGTAGACGTTGGGCCGGCGACCGCCGCTGGTCTCGATCTTGCCCCGGTCGGCGATAATGTTCTCGGCGAGCAGCTCCTCGACCAGCTTGGTGACCGTCGGAATGCTGATGTGCAGCTTCTTGGCCAGATCGGCGAGCGTCGAATCGCCGGCGATGGCCATATGAGCGATAATATTACGTTTGATGATGTTGTTCTTCTGAACAATGCCTTTAGCCTGAGCATGCTCAGGCCTGTTGAAAAATTCCTGTAATGAAATCATGGGTGAGTGATGTTTTTTGTATGAAGCCAATTTGTGTCCGTTTTTGGCGCACGCGAAAAAACGTAAGGTTTTCTTGCGGCATGATGATAAAGATACTACATTTTTTCAATCGTTCCCCCTCCCGAAAACGAAATTATTTAACTATCTCCGATCTTCGCAAAAAAAGCCCGACAACACCCGCAATACGCGCCCTGCAAAGGCGCGCTCCCGTCTCCGAATCCGTCCTTCTGCATGAATCGGTTGCCTAAGCCGATACGCGGGCCCGCGGCGTCTTCCTCTCCGCTCGATCTTTATAACGCGCAAAATAACTAAAAAATTTTCAGATTTACGAGAATATTGATAAATATTTGCAATTTAATTCACTCCACGGCTCCGGAACGTCATAAAAAAAGCGGTCCCCCGCAAAGGGAACCGCCTGTCAATCAACGATCAGGAATTACAGCGACTGCTTCGACTCGCAAACGGCCGAGCGGTCCACTTTCTTGATCAGCCCTTGCAACACGCTGCCCGGACCGAGCTCGGTGAACGACGTGGCTCCGTCGGCAAGCATGTTCTGAACGATCTGCGTCCAACGTACCGGCGAGGTCAGTTGGGCGATCAGGTTCGCGCGGATCTCGGCCGGATCGGTGTGGGGCTTCGCATCCACGTTCTGGTATACGGGACAAACCGGCTTCGCGAAAGGCGCGGCCGCGATGGCGGCTTCCAGTTCGACGCGGGCCGGCTCCATCAGCGGAGAGTGAAATGCGCCGCCGACGTTCAGTTTCAGCGCCCGCTTGGCTCCCGCAGCGGTCAGCTTGGCACAGGCCTCGTCGATCGCCTCGTTCGTGCCCGAAATGACGAGCTGGCCCGGGCAGTTGTAATTGGCCGGAACGACCACGCCGTCGACCGACGCGCAGATCTCCTCGACCTTTTCGTCCGGCAGCGCGATGATCGCGGCCATCGTCGAGGGATTCTGCTCGCAGGCTTTCTGCATCGCCATAGCGCGCTTCGACACGAGCTTCAGCCCGTCCTCGAAGCCGAGCGCTCCGGCGGCTACCAGCGCGCTGAACTCGCCCAGCGAGTGACCGGCGGCCATGTCGGGCTTGAACGCGTCGCCGAGCGAGCGGGCCAGAATGACCGAATGCAGGAAAATGGCCGGCTGGGTCACCTTCGTCTGCTTGAGTTGCTCGTCCGTGCCGGCGAACATGATATCCGTGATCGGAAACCCCAAGATTTCGTTGGCCCGATCGAACAGCTCCTTGGCCAGCGGAACGTTGTCGTAAAGGTCCTTGCCCATTCCGACGAACTGGGCGCCCTGACCCGGGAATACGAATGCGTGCATAGTTTCTTGCAGTTTGGTTTACGGCCCCAAAGGTAACCATTTTTATCGAAACAGCCGCAAAGCGATTCCGTCCGCTGCGACCCGGACGATCCGGCCGCGTTTACGGCTTGCGGATGCAAAGAGAGCCGGAGCGTCGAGCAATCGGAGATCGAAAGGAAGCGATGCCTTTCTCTGCGGCCGACCGAAGAAGCGCCGCCACGGAGACCGGTCCCGTTTCAGACGCGACGCTTGCCGAGAATCAACCGTCGAAATACCGGTCCGACAACTGCCGACGAAAATCCGCCTTCGCTATCCGATACAAACGGCCCGGCAGGAGGTGCGGGAAGGAATACTTCCGGGCTTTTACCACATATTATAACCGAGCTCCATGAGTTCGAAGGCGGTTCTATACTCCCACGTACCGAGCACGTTCGCGACCGGAGTTTTTATATCCGCCGGTCTCGGCTTGCAGTCATAATATCTGATTAGGCTCTTACCTCAAGCCGGAAGGATTTCATGCAGGAAAACCGAAAGTATCAAAAACTCGAGGTCCAGCACAGTAAGACGTATAACCGAAAGTACAAAAGCAGCGGACGACCGGGTCACCGGCAAAACGTAACGCCAGCCGGCCATGCCACGCGTCGGTCCGACGTCCGGCCCCCGACAGAAGACACGGCATAAAAAAAGCGCGGCCGTTTCCGGCCGCGCTTTTTAAAAAACACCGTTTCGCTCCGGACGAACTACATCATGCCGCCCATTCCGCCCATGCCCTGCGGCATGGCTGCAGGAGCCTCGGCTTCCTTCTTGTTGACCAGCACGCACTCGGTGGTCAGGAACATCGCGGCGATCGAGGCGGCATTCTCCAGCGCCACGCGGGCCACCTTCGTCGGGTCGATGATACCGGCCTTGAACATATCCTCGTACTTATCCGCGCGAGCGTTATAGCCGTAAGCGCCCTTGCCATTCTTGACATTGGCCACTACAACCGAGCCCTCGCCGCCGGCGTTCGATACGATCTGGCGCAACGGCTCCTCGATCGCGCGCTTGACGATCTGAATGCCGGTCGTCTCATCCTCGTTTTCGCCTTTGAGCTTTTCGAGGGCCTCCACGGCACGGATGTAGGCTACGCCGCCGCCCGGGATGATACCTTCCTCAACGGCAGCGCGCGTTGCGGCCAGCGCGTCGTCCACGCGGTCTTTCTTCTCTTTCATTTCCACCTCGCTGGCTGCGCCGACGTACAGCACGGCTACGCCGCCCGCGAGCTTGGCCAGACGCTCGGCCAGCTTCTCCTTGTCATAGTCCGACGTCGAGATTTCCATCTGCTTGCGGATCTGAGCGACGCGATCGGCGATGGCTTTCTTGTCGCCCGTGCCGTTCACGATGGTCGTGTTTTCCTTGTTGACGATCACCTTCTCGGCCGAGCCCAGCATATCGAGCGTAGCCTGATCCAGACGGATGCCCTTCTCTTCCGAGATAACCGTACCGCCCGTCAGAATGGCGATATCCTCGAGCATCTCCTTGCGGCGGTCGCCGAAGCCCGGAGCCTTGACGGCCGCGATCTTCAGCGTGCCGCGCAGCTTGTTCACGACCAGAGCGGCCAGCGCTTCTCCGTCGACGTCCTCGGCAATGATCACCAACGCGCGCCCGTTCTGTGCGGCGGGTTCCAGCACGCCCATGATTTCTTTCATCGTCGAAACCTTCTTGTCCGTGATCAGGATCAGCGGCTTCTCCATGACGGCCTCCATTTTCTCGGAATCGGTCATGAAGTAGGGCGAGATGTATCCCCGGTCGAACTGCATGCCCTCGACCACGTCTACATGCGTCTCGGTTCCCTTGGCCTCCTCGACGGTGATCACGCCTTCCTTGTTGACCTTGCCCATCGCCTCGGCGATCAGCTTGCCGATCGCGCTGTCGTTGTTGGCCGAAATCGTGCCGACCTGCTCGATCTTGTTGATGTCGCCGCCGACTTCCTGACTCTGCTTACGCAGGTTTTCCACGACGACGGCCACGGCCTTGTCGATGCCGCGCTTCAGGTCCATCGGGTTCGCGCCGGCAGTCACGTTCTTAACGCCTACGCCCACGATAGCCTGTGCCAGCACCGTAGCGGTCGTCGTGCCGTCGCCGGCGTCGTCGGCCGTCTTCGAGGCCACTTCCTTGACCATCTGGGCACCCATGTTGGCGATCGGGTCCTCCAGCTCGATCTCCTTGGCTACGGTCACGCCGTCCTTGGTCACCTGCGGCGCGCCGAACTTCTTGTCGATAACGACGTTGCGGCCCTTCGGACCGAGAGTGACCTTCACTGCGTTAGCCAGCGCGTCGACGCCTTCCTTGAGCAACTCGCGGGCTTCGGTATTGTATTTGATCTCTTTTGCCATGATTGTTTTCGTTTAAGAATTAGACGTTCAGTTCGATAGTCGGGGGATTGACTCCCGGGCCCATTAGATAATGGCGAGAATGTCGCCCTGCTTCATGATCAGGTAGTCCTTGCCGTCGATCGTGATCTCCGTGCCGGCGTACTTGCCGTACAGCACCTGGTCGCCCACCTTGACTTCCATTTTCACGTCGCTCGTGCCGGGACCTGCGGCGATCACCTTGCCGGCCAGCGGTTTCTCCTTGGCCGTATCAGGGATGAACAATCCTCCGGCTGTCTTCTCTTCGGCCGGATTGGGCTCGATCAGAACTCTGTCTGCTAACGGTTTAACGTTCATAGCTTTATACGTTTTTAAGTGATTGATATTTGGTTCGCTTGTTTCGCGCATCTCCGGCCTTCCGCCGGGCACGGCGGGAAAATCTGCATATAATATGCCAAAGGAAATTTGTCACACTTTCGACTGAAAAAACTGACAAATAGGGCGATTTCATGTCAGTTCCCATGCCAGTTTGTCACTCGGCGCGCGCACGGGCCGGCTATCAGCGCTTCGTTCGCTTCTTCGAGATCGCTCGCCGGTCGAACCCGCTCTTGCCGCCCCAGCCGCTTCCTTTTTTGGCGACGGCGCCCGTGTCCCAGCTGATCGCGTCCCATTCGATCGACTCGACGGACGGCTCTTTCCTGCCACGCGAGGCTGTCCGTTCCGTTTTCCCGGCAGGACGGACTTCGCGGCGGCCACCCGTATTCCGGCCCGCGCCTTTGTTTCCGGCAGGCCGATCGTGCCGAAATTCTTTCTGCGGCGCGCTTTCCTTGGCCAACCGGGCGATCGGCCGTCCGCCCCGGTGAATGTCGTTCAGCCTGCGGATCGCCTCGCGGGCCTCCGAGAACGGAACCGATACGAACGAATAGCTCTCCAGCACCCGCAGATCGCCGATCTTGCCGTCGGGCAGCCCGCACTCGCGCCGCAGAAGCTCGGCCAGCTTGCGGGCATCGTACCCGTCCGCCCTGCCGACCGCCAGAAACAGCCGAGCGGTGCCCTTCCGGTCGACGTTGATCGAGCGGATCTCGGGATAGCGGCTCTCGTCGAGCTCGTTATCGAAAGCCAGTTGCAGCAGCGAAGCCAGCGCGACTTCGGGCGCAAGACCGGAAAGCATCTCGGCGGCCATTTCCCGGTACTTTTCGTACGATCCGTTCTCGATGATTTCCGCCAGATCGTCTTTGATCCTCGTCTTCTTGATCTCGATCACGTCCTGAGCGGAAGGCAGGCTCTCCTTTTTGATCTGCGCCTTGATGTCGCGCCTGAGGTAGCCGAACTGGCGGAATTCGGCGGGCGAAATGAACGTGACCGCGGTTCCCGTATTGCCCGCGCGGCCGGTCCGGCCGATCCGATGGACGTACGATTCGGTGTCCTGCGGCAACGAATAGTTGATTACGTGGGTCAGGTTGTTGATGTCGATCCCGCGCGCCGCCACGTCGGTAGCCACCAGAATATTGGCCAGCTTTTTCTTGAACTTGCGGAGGATTTTCTCCCTCTGTCCCTGCGAAACGTCGCCGTGCAGCCCCTCGGCCGCGTACCCTCTTTCGGTCAACCGGTTCACCAGCTCGTCGACGCCCACCTTGGTGCGGCTGAAAACGATGCCGTAAAACTCGGGTTCCGTGTCGATGATGCGCGTCAGCGCGTCGAACTTGTCGCTGTCGCGCACTTCGAAATAAATCTGGTCGGTCAGCTCGGTCGTCATCTCCTGCGAGGGGACCCGGAGCAATTCGCTGTCGCGCATGTACTTTTTCGACAGCGAGATGATCCGTTCGGGCATCGTGGCCGAAAAGAGCAGAATGCGTCGCCGGTCGTTCGCATGGGAGAGGATTTCTTCGATATCCTCGATGAAGCCCATGTTCAGCATTTCGTCGGCCTCGTCGAGGATCAGGTACTGGAGTTCCCGGATGTCAAGCGTTCCCCGGTGCAAGTGGTCGAGTATCCGGCCCGGCGTTCCGACGACCACGTCGACGCCCTTGGACAGTCTGCGGAGCTGCTCGCTCATCGAAGCGCCGCCGTAGATGGCCGAGATCGACAGCTTGCTGCGGCCGTTCAGCGACAGCAGTTCTTCGGTCACTTGCAGCGCCAGCTCGCGCGTAGGAACAAGGATCAGGGCCTGAGTCGCGCCCTTGAGCGGACGGAGCCGTTCGAGAATCGGCAGGCCGAACGCGGCGGTCTTGCCGGTCCCGGTCTGGGCCTGCGCGATGATGTCGTTCGTCTTTTCGGTGTCGAGCAGCGCGGGAATCGTCAGCCTCTGTATGGGCGACGGGGTCTCGAAGCCTTTCGAGCGAATCGCCTCGAGCGTCCGGTCGGTCAGCCCGAGGGCGCTGAATTCTTCTGTTTGAGTCATGTGTGAATGGATTGGTGTTCGAATATGACCGACGTGTAAAAGCCGAGGTCTTCGGCGCCGGAACGGCGAATTGCCCGATACAAGTGACAAATCATAAATCGGTGCAAATATACGCCAAATAAATAGAATAACGTGCCGGCCGCCCGTTTTTCGGCTTCCCCTCCGGCGAGCTGTGCCGGACACGGTCCGGGAATATGTTCCGCAGAGCGATTGTCGAGACCCGGCGCGTCATTTTGTCAGGAAACCCGGACCGATCGGAATCGGCGCGTCGGAAACCGCTCCGGCTAACAATACGGAGAAGCCGCGCCCGATGCTTCCTGCTATCGTCAGACAAACGGGACAGGGTTTCTTTACCAGAATTTTCCCATGTCGTGCGTCCGACCGAAACCCTCACGCGATCGGACAGACGAAGACGGAATCGGCCGAGCATGCCGGACCGTTTGGACGAACCGCTATTTTTGATTATTCTTGTTCCCGAATGGCCCGCCGGGTGCACGGTTCGTACAGGAGCTTCCGGGCTATGACCACGACAGGGCTCTTTCCTGCGGACGTCCGGGCGAGCGGGAACGATGGAAGAGGACGCTCTCCCCGTCCGGACAACATCAATGACCGAACATATGGAAAACGACAAGGAAGAACGAAAATGGAAGGTGCTCCGAAGCGAGTACCTGTTCCGACGCCCATGGCTGACGGTGCGACGCGAGCGGATCGGCCTGCCCGGAGGAGGCGAGATTCCCGAATATTACGTGTTGGAATACCCCGATTGGGTCAATACGATCGCCCGCACATGCACGGGAGAATTCGTTTTCGTGCGTCAGTACCGGCGGGGGCTCGACCGGACTTGCTTCGAGCTGTGCGCCGGCGTGCGCGATCCTCAAGACGCGACGCCCGAGGCGGCGGCCCGCCGGGAACTGCTGGAGGAGACAGGATTCGGCGGAGGACAATGGAGCGAGCTGATGGTCGTGTCGGCCAATCCGTCGACGCAGACAAACCTGACGCACTGCTTCGTAGCGACGGACGTCGAGCGGATTTCGGAACAGCATCTCGAATCGACGGAGGATCTGACGGTTCATCTGCTGACGCCGGAACAGGTGCGCGACCTGCTGCTCGGCGACAGGATCAAGCAAGCGCTTCACGCCGCGCCCCTGTGGCGCTACTTCGCCGAGAATCGCCTGCTGTAAAAGCCGGTCAGAGACATAGATTCCGTCATGCCGACGACAGGGACGGGCGGCACGATGACCGATACCGACCGGCAAGAAACGGACGGCTCGCCGCAACCGGTATTTCTGCAAAACCGGTCCTGCATACGGACAAACCTTCCGGCAAGGAATATTGAGATGAGGCTAATCGCTTTTGCGGCGATTGAGCCATGCGTTTGTTAGCCGCGCTTTTTTATTTCTGCGCGGCTCCACTCCGATGTATCGGCCGAATGCCCCGCAAGTCCTTCTGAAAAAGGCGGTGCTCCGGACCGTTCCCGGCCAAGCTCCCGGGAACGAAGCGCCCCTTCGGCTCAAGGACAGACCACCCAGTCCGCTTGTCGCCGTCGGTCCGTTGCCGTTTTTCTCGTGTATGGCCTTTTTTCAGTCGAAGCCGCCGAAAATTTTGCATTAAACAAAAAGTGTATTAAATTTGCACGCTGTCTGAAAAGACGCGAATTCCATACGGTGGATGTAGCTCAGTTGGTTAGAGCGTCGGATTGTGGTTCCGAAAGTCGTGGGTTCGAGCCCCATCTTCCACCCTCAAGGCCTTGAGAAAGAGGCCGCAAAAAGAGTAAAATCCTTACATATCGAAATATGTAAGGATTTTCTTTTTAGTCCACAGAGGAAAAAACAATGAAAAGCGTCCCCGCACAACCTTATCCGTAACCTTCGGGACCCGGCCGGGGGAAAGTCACGTCCGAAGAACATTCCACGGTATTTCCACATCCTGCACTTTTACCGCAAACGCATTCAAAAACAGCTGCGAAACAAGGAAAAGCAGGGAGTACAATGCGGCCGAACAAACAGAACGCCCGAGAAAACAGACGAGGCTTCGAAAATCGTCAAAATTCCGTCTTCCTCGCTTTGCCCAACAGAATCCGACAATCTCAAGGATTTTTCTTTAAAGCTTCCCTACGGCCGTTTTCAAAAGTAGCGTCTCCTCATTTTATATATAGTCCGGAAGCTCAGAGTGGCTCGACCATATCCCGAAAAACAACCGAACGGACCGAACGAGCCGTTCCCCCCATTCGAGCCGAGAATCCATATTTTTACAACCGACACCGATTAGTACTCTTTTCTAAAAAATCGAAAGACACAATGTTTTACTACGCTATCCAATAAAAAACGCTCGACTTATTAAAGTCAAGCGTTTGAGATCATTTCTGTGGTCCCCGTGGGGCTCGAACCCACGACCCCAACATTAAGAGTGTCGTGCTCCCCAAACATCAAAAGGCTTTGCCTTTCGATGCAACCAACTGAGCTAGAGAATAATCATATGTAAGAGGCTCGATGACTTTTGTTTGTGTTTTTACAGAGGTAAAACATTTGGTAAAACATTCAAGTATTTTTCAATCCTGCAGGTTAATAAATAAAAGTAAAAGAATAAGATTCTTTTACATGTTTCTTACTTAGAGATTGATTAAACGTACTTTTAATTTTGTATTCATAAATGTTAAAGTTTGGTTTACTATTTGATTCTCGGTCTTAGGTTATATTGTGATCCTTTATATTCATCTTTAGAAGCTTTGCAAGGTGCTGTATTACAATAAGTATGGTCAGTGTGATAAAGACGAGGACAAACATTTGCAAGGGGTCTTAAATAAACCCCTTTGCAAAAGTCTGTCCTTTTCTAATAGTTGTCAGTTTTGCTATTCCTCCAACACTTTCCAGAAACGTTCGGGCAGGTAGATGTTTTCCACCTTCACGGCCTGTTTGAATAGAGGTGCAATCTCTTCGACTCGAAAGCCTGCTATTCCACAACCAATCTCCGTTACCAGAAATCTCAGTTGCGGATTTCGTTTGGCAAACTCGATAAATTCATCCACGTATGGCTTAATGGTCTCCACACCGCCCTGCATGGTTGGAATTCCATAACTTTGTCCTTGTAGTCCGACACCTTGTCCCCACACGGCACCGAATTTTTGATAAGCCAGCCGTGCTGCACCACCTCCGTGTTGTCCTGCCAGATTGCTCCCAAAAACAAAAATCTCATTAGGTTGGAGCGTAACGATATGATTGGATGCTATTCTCATAATAGGCGTGTTTTCTCAAAAGTACTGATAAATATTTCTATAGAATGGGGCTTGGCTTCCTTAATATTCCTTTTGCATGCAATTGAAGCATTTATAACTTCTTAAATCTATCTCTTCGTCGTGAGGTAGCCCAAAATAGTTATATATATAGAAATCTCCTACGAATGCATTGCATTTATCACAAACATTTACCCAATAATTTTCTTGTACTGTTTGACTATATCGCTTTTTAATATTTACGCCCAATTTTTGAGCCATTTCAATTTCTTTATTGGCGAAATCCTTTGGACTAAGTATATAGTTGTTGTCATTTGATACCATCATAGCAATTTTCATGTTATTGGAACATTTCCAGCATGGAGCAGTAACAACTATTAATTTTGCATTATTCATTCTCTCTCCGCATTTTTTACAAATTGGGTTTGGACACATACTTACAGCGTTTGGATGCAATAGTTTCTCTTGTATTTTGTCACATTCAGAAAAATCAGAAACCTCAATTTGTAGGCATGCGATTTTATTATCTTCATAGAATTGCAATGTCTCTGACGAAGGCTTATGTGTCACCACAATTTCAATCACTATGACAACTTTATCATCTTTATCAAGTAATGCAATGTCGGGCTTACATATTTGCAAATCGAATTCTTCAATGACTTTAGTTGCTTTTTTTAGTAAGTTTCCTTTATGTCGTTCGTTACATTTATCACACTCCCATTCAAACCAAATAGCTTTATTAGGCTTCTCTAACTCTGTTCTTATATACTCTGCTACGCGTTGTTTGAATGATTTATGCAGGAATGATTCCGAGCAATGATTGTCAACAGAACCTATGTGTGCAAAGTGATTTGGTCTATGATATTTCTGTCCTTTAGGTATTTTGCTAATTCTTAATGATAAATTTGCTCCACAAGAAGGACATGTATAAGTATTGCCTTTACGGGCGTCATCAATGTGTACAAGGTTACCAGAGCTATTAATGGCGTATGGAAGCAATAGTTTTGTCATTGAAAAAACAAATGATTATTAATTATCTGTATTATAATACAAGTTATAAAAATTATAATTGAAATAAAAACAGCTTAAAGGACAAACTTGTGCGGAGCGGTATAATCTAGACCGTCAGCACAAGTCTGTCCTATTGTGTATCTTTTACCACAATTTATTTTCTGGATGTTCCTTGATTATAGTAAGAATATCGTTTTTCGTCAATCCTGATTCTTCGTCTTCTCTGGGTATTACTCCTCGTACATGATAATCTACAATGGTCTCCGTATCTTCGTCTACATCGCTATATATCACGACATCGAAAATTTTATTTGGAGCCTCTAAAAAGATAATCGAGACAAACATGCCTCCAGAAATACATGGCTCTGCATTGAATATTACAAATCGCCCTTTCAGTACAGATTTATATGGCTCCAAATTTTTATCAACAATTTTCCCTTGGCAACAGGCATCAAGGTATTTACGCAACGCACGAAAATAGTCGTTGTCGCGCCAGTCTTCCTCCGTCCAGTCGCCAAAACGAATATCATTTAATGATTTACTGTTGTCCTTTACTTGCTCAACTGTCTCTATGGTATCGTTTGGATCGAGATAGATATAATAAGCAGGGTGTCTATTTTCCCCTGCGCTCCACGCTGGCTTTACTGGTTTATTTCCACACCCGAATAGAGCCATGACAACAAATAAAGGCAATAAATTTCTCATTGCATTCAACAGATTAGTAATTAGTGATTTGTTTATATCAAAGATCACTATAAAAAATCGCACAACATCGGGATTTACCCTTTGCTGTACGAAATCGAATCTGGAATGTATGAAATGAAAAAAGCTCCCGATTACTTACTTCGCCAAACGATATAACTGGTGTTCGGCGGTGTATTGCGCGGATTTTCCACTCCGAACTCCACTCGGTTTCCCGACGGGTCTATGCACCAGCCGTAAGCCGTGCTGCCGACCAAATAAATCGCTTGGCTGATTCCTATATCCACCAAAGCCTGCGTAAAGTCATGAAACGACTCCGTACTGCGGCTCTCGATCATCACCACCTGACCCTGTCTTATTCCAATTGCCCTGCGGATCGCCTTGTTCTTCGGATTGTTCTCGATCAATTGACCATTCTGCACCAGCGGATATTGTCTGAAAAAGTAACCGCCTCGGTCGATCGCTTTTTGTAACAGCGGCGTATCTTCTTCCACTCCGATCGTAATCACGTCGTCTATAACGGCGCAGAAACCTGCTTTGGCCTTGCCGTAGGAAAGTTTTTCGCCTTTCAGAACGAAATCGCCCAAAATCTTTTTATTGTCCCGCCTGATGTCTGCCGCCTGTGCGACGAACACGATGGTCGAATCCTCCTTGTCGGGCATGCCCAATTCGAGCGTCATACGGGCGTGGTGGGGAACGTAGACGAACATCGGTACGTCGTTGACCGTCTCTTCCAATATCTCGATATAACCTTTGTCCTCCGACTTATCCGACAAAGAATCGGTCTGCTGGGATTTCACGACGACGGACGGAATATCTTCCTCCTCGAAATAGGACTGCGGCTCGCTGTCCTGCGGAGTAGGGAACAGCAAAAGCAATACGCACACTCCCACAACGGCACAAAGGACCGCAATCGGCCATTCCCGCCGAGGCGGTTTGGACGGAGCGGGACAATCGCCGCCGATGACCCGAATTTCGTCTTCCCTAATATCCTTATGCTCTTTCATAAATTTCTCTCTATTTTTTCCCGTTCCAACAACTCCTTCAACTGCTTCAGCGCTTCTTTGGAGGCCGAGACGGTCAGCTTGGAATTGTTGTTGTCCGACAGAATCAGTTGCTGTTTGCTGACGTTGATATAGTAGATATAATTGCGGTTTACGATCAGGCATTTCCCGATACGGATAAACGCATTGCCATCCGAGCCTAACTGATCCGCTATCAGCCTCTCGACTTGTCCCAACTGGAAAGTTATCAACCGTGCATCTCCATCCGACTGGATCAGCGTAGAATAGTTCCCGTCGGACGAGATATAGACCACCTTGTCCTGTGCGATACGCACAAGATCGTTGCTGGTCGATATGATGATATACTTTCTCATCGCTCTTGATTGTATGTTCGTTCGTAAACGACAGATGCGTCTTAAGAGGTGGGACAAACTTTAGCGAAGGGCTTATTTAGAGACCCTTCGTTAAAGTCTGTCCTTAGATTATTCGATAATGCCGATAACCGACAAACACAACAAAAACAGATATCCCCATACGATAATCTGACCTATCCAACTCAATATCCGAAACAGTATGCTGATACCTTTGTTTTGATTCGGGAATACGTTGTAATACTTCGTGTTCGACAGATAAGAGCTTATGATGATACAAACCCAATAACAGCCTAACAGTATCCATAGATGGATTTCGGTGGTAAAAGCGATAGCGAATAATCCACACAATAATCGAGGGAGATAGATATATAGGAACGTAAGAACGAACATGATTCCCATATACCATTTGAAATGCGTCGGCTTGTTCTGGCGGGTTGCAATCCAGCAGATTCCCAACGCCAATAGCATATTGCAGCCTATATCGACCAAGGAAATCCTTCCTAACAAACTACTGGACGAGACTATTGCAATTCCTGTCAATGCACCAACAGTCAGTGCGGAGTATAAGCGGTTGAGTACGTCTTTCATATTAATTTAATTATAGAGTTAGAAATGATCTAATTTTGATTCTTCGATGATTTGTCGAGCCAACATATCTATTTGCTGTGGAGATGTAAAACCATAAACTTTATTTACTCTTTCATCCCATAGTCGTAAAGCAATAATGGCTGCCAATGTAATTTTCTCCATTCCAGCAAATAGAAACAGATTACTGGTCATTACTCGAAAGTCGGCCGCCGTCGGATTTCGTTTTTGAGCAATGGATAGACCACATAGTTTTGCTAATCCGTTAGAATCAGCAACTTTTTGATGCAGTCTGCGGCATTCTGAATCATTAGTCTTTTCCTTATAATAGCAGTAAAAACGAAGATAAATATCTTCTAAAGTGCCTATCTGAAACGGTAGCATATCAAACTATTTATTTGTAATAATCATTCATTACATTTTCCACTTGGGACAGAACTTGCAGTAACATAAACATCCAATCCATTATGGAAAAGTATTTACCATCTTTCCATGGAACAGACAAATTTTGTATAGCATAGCCATTTAGTCGTTCTAGATACACATTGATTTTTGTCTGGCTTGCTATAATGCACTGTCGTTCATTTTCGATTTTACTTGCATTTGCAGGAACAACACCTCTGTATTTATTGAAAAGTTGCTCAATATGCGTCACGCATCGGTTTATCGTTTGTACTTCAGATAGAATATTATCCGAGATGGAGTTTCCAAACAGTCCCATAATTAACTATTTTTGATTGTTAAACTTACGTTTCAATTCTTCAGCTTCTTTATGAGACAATGTGCTATTATTCTGTTTGCGAATAATACCATCTCTTTTGTCTTTGATATTACTTCTGCTGACAAAGACAATGATTAAGGCAACCGAAATAATGGTTATTAATGTCATAATTTTATGTTTAAATGTTTAGTGCGGGGTAGCTGCGTTTAAAAGCTTTTTTCAGGTTTAATATTTTATTTCGCATAACTCTTTTACACTAGCCATTCCCATCGCTACAATTAAAAATGAAATTATTCCACATCCGATCATGATAAGTAATCTCATTTCAACAGGAATTGGCAAAAAGAAAGCATCGAGCAGTCCGATGACCAATGCAGCGATTAACACAACAGCCAGACTAATGAAAAGTGCCATGCCCCAAACAAGTATAGACTCTCGTTTCTCTACACAATAGAGCTTACCAGATGGAAGTAGTAAAATACAATTAGAAGAATTATATTTTACATTGGTAGCAAATTTCGATTTAACATGAAATGGATGTCCATCAATATAAACAGTTTCATTATTAACTTCATATGGAATATCCACATTTTCGAAAATACAAGGAATTTCCTGAATCTTAGGTTTTTTGTCTTTGTACAAATGCAATATCATTAGCCCATATTTATCTTCGTTGCCGACCTTACACCATTTAATATTCCTGTATCTTTTTTTGTCGAAAGAAGGTGGTAATGGCGCCATATACTCATATCGTTTTGAAAGAGTATGGTTATTCTCATCTGTCAGACAATATGTTGAATAATTATAATCAGTTCCTTTATACGATTGTATTTGTAGCTTAAGATTTGAGTTGATTGTTTGGTAAGTTGTTTCTGGGTCTATTTTCCCTATCGGGTCGTTTGTTGATAATACAGTCAGAGATTTAAATTGGGGGAATTCATCCCCCTGCCATTGGGCTGATTTTTCAATCAGATCATCATCGTTTATAACGATATTACCTGATATATCTAATATTTCTGCTTTTTGAGCGACTAAATCTTGAGATTGTGATTCAATCTTTATTCCGCAGTAACGGCAGTATTTAGCATCTGCCATAATCTGTTTTCCGCAATTGTGACAATACATAAATTCAGTCATCATTAAGCATTAGTTCTTTCTCCGCTTGTTCTTTCAACTGTAATAAAGACCCATAGTCTTCTTTATGCTCTGTTATTTGTTGAAATAACTGATCTGCTTTGGCTCTCATCGTTTCGTCTAAGAAACGATCAGGGTGACATTTCCTTTTTAGTTCGTCATACAATGCTTTTGCATGAAAAGCACTCGTTATGAGATTCCCGAAATCGATTTTTTCATTCAGAATATTTCGTCTCAATGTCGAGGGGGTGTCTTTTCTTTTAAACCATCCCATCATTGTCTATCATTAATCCGATGTTGGCAAATTCTTTGATCGCCCATTGAACACCACTATGGCCAATTGTGTCTTCGATTTCCAAAGTATCCCACCCTAAAATATATAACCGCCGTACTAGTTGCAGGTTATTCAATATAACCCGACCGATATAAAGCATCTCATCTTTAGTCAACGGTCTGCCAGCCACAACCTTTATACGAAATCCCGACATGATAGTAAATTTCAAATAATCATGCTTGTATGCAGAGTTTCCCTTGGTTGTACGTGCCTCTAATAGAGTTGAAACGGCTAGTCCTGCAAATTGTTCTTTGGCAGTATTATTGAAATCCCGAATTAACCTATCTCTTGCAGACAAGTCTCGAAACCAATCTATTATCCTATTCCAGAACATTGTTATTTGTGTGTACTTCGATAAATAATTTCCAAAATCCAATATCCCAAACCCGTCAGAACAAACCAGACAATCACAAACACAATTCCTTGTCCAAAACTGTTTGGCTCAATCCAATTCCAAGACAGTATGCCACAGAGAATAAATACGATAAAAGACAACAAACACAGCATAGTTGAGTTTTATGTATAATCAAATTTCCTCAATCCGTTTCAGATTCGGAAACAAATCCATTCTAATTGTATGAAAGTGTGCGTTTAATGTATCAACTTCCTGCATGGAGCGTATGAAATACATTACAACCTTGTAATAACGGCTGCTATTTCGCCATTCAACTCCTATATGGCGGGATTAAAAAAAAGAAAGTGTGGAGTTGTTCGTTTATTTAGTGGAAGGTTCTGACAAAACCCGAAACGAATAAACGGAAACAATACCCCACACTTGTCGTATATATCAGAACGATATATAACCATACAAGCAATGAGTGTTGTCGTTATCCCCGTTTCTTGAAAACTGTCAGATTTTCCACTAAGGATAAAAGCGAAACACTTTCATCAAAATATGTCCGTTGGTTGCCCAACGACACAAAGATATAAAATGTTCGGCACAAACAACACTCTGTGGGGTATTGTGAATCACAAAGTTGCAATATTCTTTTCGGAAAAACGATATTGATTCCCAATTATGTTATTTCCATATTCGGGTATTACGGCTTATATGAATCTTCCCGTAGCATATAAATATGGGCCGTACGCCGATTTGGAAGCTGTTTATGGGGTATGACGCTTTTATCGAAATTCTTATTTTATACCCCCCGATAAAAATTAGGTCATACGGATAATTTACCCAAAAGCTACCCTAATAGCTACCCAAGAACATATCACCATTGTATGGATGTCGAGAATCCGTCTTAGGGAATACGTGCGTCTTTATATGCTATATAAAGAAAAACAGAACATATAAAATCAGAAATTTGTTTACATATATGGAAACCATATCTTTGTCGAACAGGCATAGCTATGGCACAAAAAAGGATATATACACATAATGAGGTTATCGACACTTTAGTCGGCGTTAAAGGTACTGCACAACGAGAAGCGTACGATCTTTCCATCGAACTGTTTTTGGTCGGACAAACGATTCGGGAAATTCGGGAAAAACGCAACCTGACCCAAGAAGATTTGGGCAACCTGATCGGAGTCAAAAAAGCGCAGATTTCCCGTATAGAAAACGGAAAGAATCTGACAATCGCCACGATTCTCAAAGTATTCAAAGCGCTCGATGTAGATGCCAAACTGCATATATCGGATCACTCATTGGCGTTGAGTTGACAGCCTTCGGATAAGGACAAACTTTTGTAAAGGGGGATTATTCAAGTCCCCTTTACAAAGTCTGTCCGCTTGCATGTAAACGTCGCTTTTCTCTCTTATATGGATCGTTCTTTCCGATTTACAGGGTAGAGAAACCCGTAATCCGTTTTTGATTCCCGTAAATCCGATTTTCTGATTTCGGGTCGATCGGGACAAAGATTTCAAAAGGGTCTATATTAAGACCCCCTGTCAAACTCTGTCCCACTTTACATGAAAGCATATGATCCGATAAAGGCGACTTTCGAAGCGACTTTCCCGTATGGCTTGATTTCCGAAAAAAGATCGCTCCCGCGGACGATCCACGAGAGCGATTCTTTTTCATCTATTCGATAAACCACCCGTATCGGGCGTCTCCCTCGATGGCTTTGCCGATACCCTCGATCAGTCGGGTCGCATTCAGCGAACGGTCCAGAAACGTGTCGATATAGCTCGACTTGTTGGCTCCCGTAAACAGATTGTACACCCGCCACAGGTCGATAGCGGAATCGTTCCCTCTGGAAAAATGTTCATCGCAATAGTACGCCTTCGCCACCGCATTGATGTGGCTGTCGGTAAACTCCATTGCGGGAAGCCCTTTCCGTTTCGTTTGAGGCAGATACTGATACAGCCGCGTCTTCCCGATCAGTTGGGCGAACTGGCGTTCGGTCAGGTATTGTTCCCGCATGGCCGACATCCGCTTTACATGGCGTTCGGCATCGTAAGACAGAAACAAACGCAAGGTCGCATCGAACAAATCCTGCACGCTCATGGCTCGCAGTTCGTTTTGATATCCGTCCGTCGAGACGCAAAGGTTACAGCAGACCAGATTCTTGAATCCGATAAAGACCCTGAACTTCTCCGCCGTCTTTTTCGAGTACAGGTTTTCGTGGTTATAGGCCCTTACGCCTCCGACGGAAAGATTCAGGCGGTTTCCCTCGATCTCCTCGTAAACGGACGGTATCTCGAAACAGAACATCATCCGCTCGTAGTAGATCGTCTTGTCCGATTCGAGCAGTTGGCCGACGGGTTTGTGGATCGCTTCGGGAATCCTCCCTTTGACGATATGAGATACCCGTATTTCGGGCTGGTCGATTACCTCGCAGGGGAACTGCTTATGCGCCGCGCTCCATACCGTCTCGATAAAGTTCTGATGAGAAACCGTCACCTCGTTGTCCTTGCTGAAGACGGGGACCACGCAATCCTGTTTCAGATGGGCCAGGTCGACGGATTTCGTATTCGACTCGATAAAGCAACGGGAAGAAGGAGAGGGATTCGTACCCAGCAGGGGAATGTTGCGGGCTTGGGATTCGGTTATCGGGACAGTCGGGGTTTCCGTTCCGTATCGGATGAATCCGTCGAACAGACTGTAGCTTTCAGCAGGCCGCGACTGCGCTGTTTGTGCGTTCATGGTTCGGATGGGATTGAGGGTTGTTGATCGTTTGGTTGCACCATTGCAGGATCGCCTGTCCTACGCGGGGAGAGATTATAAATTCGGGATGTCCCGTAAACAGTCCCGTGCGGTCCTTGCTGGCGACGGCCTTGTGATTCATCGCCACGTCGAGTACGGCGGTAAACTCGTAATCCACGTTGTCGCGCTGTACGGCTTTGAGTCCCACCTTTTCGGGAACCATCTTGCCGTTCTTGTCCGAGAGCACGTAATCCTGCTTGCTCCGCATCGTGCAGATCACATGGCAGGACGAAGAGAGGATACGTTGGATAAAGGCATTCTGACGCGGCGTGACCTTCGCCCAGTTCGCAAAGGAGTTGCCTTGTAAGTTGGCATGGAAATCCAGCAGGTAGTCCCAACAGTGGGAGATGCTGTCGATGATGATGACTTCGACTCCAGCCTGTTCGCAGATGCCGATAGCTTCGACGTAGGTTTCGGGAGCGTAGTTCTCCAGCGTGAGCACCCGATAATCTCCCAGATGGGCGTAGAGGTCTGCCGATCCGTTCTCCGAGTCGATTACGGCCACTTTGCTCCAGTCGCCCGTCATCCCGTAGGCGATCAGCAGCGACGAGTAGGTTTTACCCGATCCCGATGCGCCTTGCAGGGCCAGCCGCATTTTGGCTTCCCTGCGTTGCGATTGTCTTAACTGCATAACTTAAATCTTTAAAGGGTTAATAAACGAGACAGCCGATCCTTGCGGGAACAGCCGAAATAAAAATACGGCAAGAGGGATTCTCCTGCCGTAAGAATTTTTCTCTGTCTTAGGCTTCGGTCTGCCGATTTTTGCGGCAGGTTAGATAATCGGTCTAAGGCCCGATTTCTCGGTTTCCCATCTTGATATGGGGAGGGGGGATAAAACAGGAGTACGTTACCGCATGGAAGATATGTTATATTCATATCGGCGAGAAGGACAAACATTGACGAGGGGGTTGTTTTAAGACCCCCTGTCGATGTCTGTCCGAGCGGTATGTTATGGGAGCTCTTCTTATAAGACCGCTATTCTCCGACTCGGGTTTTCAAATCCATACTGCCGTGCAAGATTCGGATTACTTCGATTTCATTCGGAGCGGCGATCCTGTAAAAGACGATGTGTTTACCCGCCCGCAATCCGTACACTCCCTCGGCCACCTCGGCGTAATGCCGTCCTGCCAGAGGATGCTCCGCAATATTCCGACAACATTCGATCAACATGCGGTAATAACGGTCGGCCTGCTTCTGCGACCATGTTTCGAGCGTATAATGCCAAATGTCCGATAAATCCTCTACGGCCTTACGGGTAAAACGATACTTAGCCATTGTTCCGTGCCGCCTTTAAGGATGCCAGATGCTCCGTCGGATCGAAATCCACCGCCACGCCGCTGTCCAAACCCTCCTGAATCGCATTTTTCAATACGGCGATCCGATGCTCTTCTTCCTCCAACAACCGCAAACCCGCCCGAATCACCTCGCTGGCGTTTTTGTACCGTCCCTGTGTGATCTTGTTCTCTACGAAAGCCTCGAAGTAGCTTCCCAGAGAGACCGATGTATTTCTTCTCATAATACCCGATGTTTGTTCAAAGTTACCAATAATTGGTATAAATGCAAATTCCGAGCGGTTATTTTATCTTGCCCTGACAAATTTATCCCTCACGATCATGATACAGGCCGTATTCTTCCCATTGATTCGTTTGGTCGTGGGCTTGGTCTCGTATCAGTTGTTTAAGTCGGTAGCTTTCGCCTTGCGGGGTATCCCCAACTCATCGTATATCTCCTGCAATTCCGATTTGATTCTGGCAACGGGTATGGCTTTTTGCAGGGGGAGCGTTTCATGGATGAGTTCCACAATCCGATAATCCTTTGCCCTGCTCATACGCTTGATGATCTCACGCCTGATATTGGATTGATGATATTTCATTCGCCGCACCTCGTCCCGTCCGAGTATGTCGTAGGAATTTTTAACGAGCGGATTGATGCCCTCGATTATCTCCAGCCTGTAATCGGGAACGAGCGAATAGCCGACTGGCTCGTCCTTAATGGCGCAATACGTTTCGAACAGTTTATCGAAACTCTCTCTCCTTTGGGACAGTAGCCGTATGCTCTGAGGCGCGGTATAATCCTCGTCGTTCGTAACCGTCGCACCGCCTTTCTCCAGCTCCTGAATGACGTTGTATTTGGATGAATAGATGCCGTTCACGACTTTATAGTTGACTATATCGAAATTCGCCATATTTCGGTCTATCTTCAATTCGTTCCCCGCAACCTGAATATAGGGCTCGTTCATATAGGGAAGTTGCCTTATCAATTTGGCTTTGAAGCGGTCGGGCAAGCCGTTCAAGGAGCGTGCTATTTCCTCCGCTTCGGCGAGCGTCTTGTATGTGGCCCGTTCAAATTCTTCGAGGCTTACGTCCGTATAGCGGGTGGTGGAATAGAAATATACGATCTCATCGTTGTAATTCGATTTGCGGATGCGTCCGCATATCTGAAAAAAGGTGGTCGCAATGTCGAGCAGCGTATGATCTTTCTGAGCATTGCTCACAATGAAACTCCGACCGTTCGGGTCGATAATATCCTGCCCCTCGAAACAGGTCGAGGTGTAGAAGCTGATGGTTTTGAGTTCGTCCAATGCTTTGGAGATTCCGAAACCCTCGGGCAATTTGCCGAGATTCTTACGGAGCGTTTCCTCGTTTTGGGAACAGATTACCCGCGTATTCTCTGGGGTTAGCTCGGCCGTGCGGATTATGCTCGCTATATCCTCCACGCTGTTAAGGAAAATATGATAATTGCATTCTCCGCCGCTTGCAATCCTGTTTCTGCATATTCCCGCCATGTAAGCGAGCGGTTTGTCTACCTTGTGAGAACGGATATTGACGGGCTTTGCATGAGGTCATTCGATCCGATATTCGGGTAAGCGTTTCAGTTCTTCCAGATAATATTTGCGCTCGATGGGAGTCGCTGAGATATACGTTACCCTGTCGAAGTGCGGGGCGGTATCCAACAGCTTTCGCACTCCTTCGTATCGGTAATCGTATGCGTTGAACAGTACGTGTCATTCGTCCACGAGCAAATGAGCGTCTTTATAAGCATCGAAACCGTAACGGGCGAGGGTATCGGCAACTTTCCGCAATGAATCGAAAGTGGTCGCTATCTTTACGGTATCGTGGCTCTTTAAGTATTGCTCGATTTCATATTCTTTGCCGCCTCTGCCGTATATGCCTAACAACGTATCGCGATATTGGGCCGTTTTGTTATCTATCAAGCCTGTAAACGGCATGGCGATCAGGGTGTGGCCTTTCTGCTCAATGCCTAATGTGGTTGCCCCGCAACCCGTGATGCCTTTCGACAATACGCAGTTGGCGGGTATCTCTGTCATTCAGGGCTTACCTGTCTTGGGGTCTATGGCTCCTAAGTATTCTATTCCTGTCGGAGCCTTAACGATTTTACTTTCCATTTCGAATTGATTTTTAAATACGAGCAACTAAATGCTATCTCCGATTTCATCTATGAAAATTGAGTGGGCAACTCTCTCTATTAAAGGGACTGGATTTTCTTACTCAAAAAATCTGTCGGTCGAGCGCACAAGAAAGGGGAACGCTTCTCGGCTTCCCCCTGCGGATCGTCGGACTCGGAAACGGGCGGTTTCCATTTTTCGAACGCTTATCAAAGATACGGATTATCTGGGAGATAAACAAAGCGAAGATCTGTTTTTATGGGATTCGGGCGTTTACGGGCAGGATGTGTGCATACCGCCTTTAGATGCACTGGGATCGGGTGTGCGAGGCATTCAAGGAATGGAAATCGGCGCGTATCGGCATGGTTGACGGTCAGACGGAGACGTGTTCGTATGGAGTCGGCGTCGGTTTGTTGGGATTCGGGATGCGATTACAGAACGATATGCGGTCGATAGGTACATATAACAGGATGAAACTCGGTTTCCCATGATGGAATACACCCGAATACAGGGGTTATTGTTCTGTTTATAACCTGAATCGTTGTTTTCAGGTAATTTCAGAACTGGAATCATGCGTTCATTGTTCCGAATTGTATCGGGAACCTTGTTTCAGGTATTAAACAGAACAAAATACAGCAAACACCGTCCTGTTGTTCCCGTTTGATATTGTCGCTATTTTGGACTAAATTTGAGTGACGGATATTATTAAGATGGAATGCGGCCTTCCCACAAACATGAATGATCCGAGAATGGAGTATGCGCTAGAACTCGCGTATAGGATCGATGTCGAAATCGACGAAAATGATTGCGGCTTTTTGGGTACATGGATAAACATCTTTCTCAGCAGACTGCGACAGAATGTTATCGATCCGCCGTTTACGTGGGAGGCTTTTTGCGACAATACGGATATTATCGGCACGATTAAAGGGTATGGGATGGATGTCGAGAAGTTTTGGTTTGTGTTGCTCTTTATCTACGATATGACGATCGACCACACGACCAATGTGGCCGACCGTAGCAAAAACTATTACGAGCTGCTTATCGAAACCAGAGATTACATCGATGAACACCCCAATGCATACATTTACATATCGGACGACAGGGAGTTGAGAAAAAAGAATCGTCTGGAAATATCCACTCCTTGGATGCTGTATACAATCCGCAAACGTCTGGACGAGGAAATCAAGAGGATAGAGAAAGACGAGTTCTTAAAGCTGGGGGTATTCCCCTATATGGAAAAGGGATATGATATTCAGCTCCCGCCGACCTTGCAGATGTACTATATGACCCAAAAATTCAAAACGCTGTTCGAGGTGCTGAATCTGCCTGAAAAACGGGCCAGATATACGAGAGATGCCACCGATCCCGTATCTTACAACAAACTGTTGTTGATCTCCCGCCTGCTTTATTTCTGCAAATTCACCAAAAACACCGCCTTTGTCGTGGACGATTCCTCGATCAAGGGGATTATCCAGCAATACAAAGGTTACAGACGTTGCTATACTTCCAAAATCTACGTTTGACAGAAGGGGGGAGTAATTTGCCGACTTTTTTACTCTCGGATGTAGCTTCGCTTTCGCCTCATCTTTGCCGTGTCGAAGGGAAAGACCCGAAGATACTGCCGCTTCAATGGCATGAACGGTCAGGATGAATTTAAGCTATCCCCCCAAGGAGGGATTAATCCCAAGATGAAACGTTCGAATATTTTTGCCGTGATGACTCGCGCCCGCCGCATGTTCGCCCGCCAGTTGATCGTCACCCAAAATCTCGACACCAAGATCGCCTGTATTCAGGAGGTGGCCAACGGAGTGTATGCCGATCCGCAACGGGTCTGGTACGATCTGCTCACCGAAGCGAAACGGCTGACGAACCTGATCGACTTCAACGAGTATTGTCGGGCCCTGCGACTGAATCCCGCACACGTGGCCCAGCACATCGTGTTCGAGGGTAGCGGCATCGTCAACAAGGTCATGCGCTACGGAGTCGAGCAGGTAATCGGAGAACAAATCAGAATGTTCGAAAAACCGCTGTACGACCAGACGAAGATTAAGGGACTGATCGCGGTACGATCGCAGATAGAGGATGCGGAGCCCGTCGCCTTCTCCATGCCGTCGCCCGAAAAGAAGTCGAACGAAGCGGCTTAATACTCTGCTTAAAAACAAAAAAGGGGGATGCTCACCGTGACGAGTACCCCCCTTTTTTCTTATTCATAACAAATGCTTCATCGCTTCGTCGATCTGCGAGTTCTCGAACGAATCCAGGTAGATTTGAGTTGTGGCAAGGTCGGAATGACCGAGGGATTCAGAGATGATCGCAATGTTCACTCCCGAACGCTTGAGTACGGTCGCATACGTGTGTCTCGCAACGTAGGTGGTCAGCGGAATAGCCAACCCAATCCGTTTTCCAAGTACTTTCAGTTCCCGATTCACCTTACCCAACACTTTATGTGTCCGATTAAAAATCTGCTGGGGGGTCTGATGAATCATGCGATCCAGAATAGGGAAAACATAGTCCTCGTCAGTACAATTCGATTTGCGATACTTTTCAACGATTTGCAGTGCATTGGGAACAAGGCAACAAGAAATCAGCTTTTGGGTCTTATGACGAGAATAGCAGATTCTACCATGTACAATATCCCGATGACGTAACGTTGCCATATCCGTGAAATTGATGCCTGCCGTAAAATAAGAGAACAGAAAAATATCTCTCGCAAGCTCGGTATAATCCGTTCGTCCTTCTGACGTAATCTCCAATGCGGCCAATTTTTGCACTTCCTCTTTCGTTATAGCCCGCTTGCGTGTTTTCGTCCACAAGCTTCCGACTTTGTATTTCGCGAAGGGATTGACTTTTTGAACGAATACCCCTTCGGCTAAAGCCTTGTTATAAGCAGCCTTGAAAATGGCGAATTTTGTTGCAATGCTATTGTCCGTATTCCCTGCTTTACGCAAGAAAAATTCGAAATCCTGCAAATAAGCGAACTCGATCTCTTCAAAACGGATATTCGGCGAACGAAACTGAGACAATCTGGCCAACAGAGACTGATGTTTGGAGGCGGAACCATATTTGCCTGACTCCTTAAGCCGTCGGATCGTTTGTCGAAGATATTCACCTACCGTACAATTGAATTTACGTCCGTTCGTTTCGAGCAGATTATCCAGCGTAACTTCTACTTCCAACGCTTCGAGACGCCTCATCCTGCGACGGTAATCCTCTACTTTGCTGTCGATTTGAAACTGGATGGACTGCATTTCAGGCGAATCCGACCTAATACACTGATTTTCAAAATCCCAATCATCAATACGGACTGCAACTCCCGTACTGATATAACGGACCTTGCGATTTTTGGTAAAACGGATGAAGACGGGAGCCCTGCGATCTTTCGTGACACGATCTTTGCGGCAAATAAATTGCATGTTGATTTTCATTGCTTTAAGCTATTCGCAGAATGTCGAACGCCTGATCGTTTCACCTCGTTTGTGGTAAAACATTTGGTAAAACAAAAGTCCCGAAAATGCCCGTTTAGACAGGATAATTCCCGATCCTTCGGCATGGGCACAAAAAAAGGCGACCGATAATCACTTGATTACCAGTCGCCTTGAAGTGGTCCCCGTGGGGCTCGAACCCACGACCCCAACATTAAGAGTGTCGTGCTCTACCAACTGAGCTAGAGAACCATTGCTGAACGCGAGTGCAAAGATAAGTCGAAAATTTTATTTATGCAATATTTTTCCGCAAAAGTCCGCTTTTCTCCGTCCGAACAGAACAAGGCCGCCCGCTCTATTCGTATTCCCCGCTCTTAAGCCGGCTTACTTCCATCGGCGAAAGGAAGCGCCAGCCGCCGCGCTTGAGTTTCTTCTTCGTCAGTCCGGCGAAATAGACCCGGTCGAGCTTTTGGACCGAGTAGCCGAGCGACTCGAAAATACGGCGCACGATCCGGTTGCGGCCGGAATGTATCTCGATGCCCACTTCCTTGCGGTTTTCGCTGACATAGCTGATCTCATCGGCATGAATCTCCCCGTCTTCGAGCGTGATTCCCTCGGCTATCTTGGTCATATCGGCCTGTGCCAGCGGCTTGTCGAGAGTCACCTGATAGACTTTCTGCTTATTGTAGCTCGGGTGCGTCAGCTTGCGGGTCAACTCGCCGTCATTGGTGATGAGCAGCACGCCCACGCTGTTTTTGTCGAGCCGTCCGACCGGATAGACCCGCTCGGCGACAGCACCTTTCAGCAAATCCATGACGGTCTTGTCGGCATGCGGGTCGTCGAGCGAGGTGACGAAGCCCTTGGGTTTGTTCATCACGATATAGACTTTTTTCTCCCCTTTGATGACCGACCCGTTGAAACGCACCTCGTCGTCCGGATTGACTTTCGATCCCAGTTCGGTCACGATCTGTCCGTTGACAGCCACCAGACCGGCCGTAATCAGGTCGTCGGCCTCGCGGCGCGAACAGATACCCGAGTTGGCGATAAAACGGTTCAGACGAATCGCCCCCGCCGGCTTCGGAGCGTCGAATCTCGGGTAGCTGCTCGTCCGGCCGTCACGATGCGAATGTCCTGCTCCCTGCTTTTTCGGTCCGTAGCGCTTGTCGCCACGCGTATCGCGGTATCCGTCCCGGGACGGATACCGGTCTTCCTTGCCGCGACGATTGTCCCGGTTCCATGACTTCGCCGCGGTCTGCGGACGGCCGCCGTGCGGGAAAGAACGGGAGTCGGCATCGGACGGTTTGCGCCCCCCCTTCGGCCGGTCGTCCCGTTCATACCGATTGTAGGAACGTTCCTTGGGCTCATCTTCCCGATTCCACGACCGTTCCCCGCGGTCGAACCGACGATAGGATTTTTCCCGGGGAAACTCGTCGCGCCGGCGGTTGTCCTTCGTGAAGTTCGGATTGAAAGAGTGCCGCTTCCCGCCGTCGCCGAACGGACCGTCGGAACCGGATCTTACGTCCCGCGCGGGTCGGCTGATTCGCGGACGCTTGTCCTTAACGAAAGGCGACGGGTCCCCGTCATGGTCGAAACTTCTCGAATCGTCGCGACGGGAGTAGTTTCCGAAGCGGTCGCCGCGGCGGTCTTCGCCGGCGAAACCCTTCTTTTTTTTCGGATCGAATGTGCTCATGGATCGGTATGCGCTAAGTTTACTCGAGTACCTGCGCCGAGGCTTTTCCGCCGCCGGCGCACGGTCTGCAAATCGGTTCAAAGGTATGGCTTATTTTTTACAATTTGCCATATATTTGCAATCTATTTGATTGCATATGAAATACAATTTTGACGAGGAAATATGCCGGGAAGGCACTTCTTGCGAAAAATTCGACCTGCGGGACGAGATTTTCGGCCGGGACGACGTCATTCCGCTCTGGGTCGCCGATATGGACTTCGCCGCACCGCCCGAGGTCACGGAAGCGATACGCAAGCGGGCGGAACATCCCGTTCTGGGCTATTCCTACCGGTCGGACGCCTATTGGAACGCCATCATCGGCTGGGTCGAACGGCACGGAGGCTGGAAGCTGCGCCGCGAGTGGCTCGACTTCACGCCGGGGGTCGTATCGGGGATCGTTTTCGCGCTCAGGGCATTCACATCGGAAGGAGACGGAGTCGTAATCCAGCCGCCGGTGTATCATCCGTTCGCGCGGCAGACCCGTCTCAACGGACGGCGCGTTCTCGAAAATCCGCTGATACAAGCGGCGGACGGACGGTTCGTCGTCGACTTCGACGATCTGGACCGCCAGTTGTCCGGAGCGAAAGCGTTGCTGATGTCGAATCCGCACAATCCGACCGGGCGCGTCTTCACCCGGGAAGAACTGACGCGCATCGGCGAACTGTGCGTGAAGCACGACGTACTGATCTTCTCCGACGAAATCCATTCCGACCTGATATACGACCCGCACCGGCATCTGCATATCGCCGCGCTCGACGAGCGGTTCGCGCGCCGGACGGTCACGTTCATCGCGCCGAGCAAGACATTCAACATGGCCGGGCTCTCTACGTCGGTCGTCATCGTGCCGGACGACTCGCTCCGCCGGCGTCTGCAGACCGAGCTGGCCAAGCTGCATGCCGATCAGGGCAACATATTCGGAGCCGTTGCGCTGGAAGCGGCTTACAGTCGGTGCGACGAGTGGCTCGAGCAACTGATCGACTATCTGGACGGAAACGTGAACTACGTGCTCGACTTTTTGCGCGACCGCATGCCTTCCGTTCGTGCGGTCCGGCCCGAAGGCACCTACCTGATGTGGCTCGATTTTCGGGAATGGCCCATGACCCACGAGCAGACGTACCGCCTGCTGATCGACCGGGCAGGACTCGGTGTCAACGAGGGATCGATGTTCGGCGAGCAGGGACGCGGCTGGATGCGTTTCAACATCGCCTCTCCCCGCCGGGTAATCGAACGGGCCATGGACCGGCTCTACCGCGCCGCAGCCGCAGAAGGGCTGGCCGGTCCGGCCATTCGGAACCGATAGGACATCGCACGCGCGGATATTTCCTCCGCCGTGCCGGGACAGGAAGCGCCGGAGCGTACCGGCAGTAAAAGAATCGGGAGCGATGCGATAGGCGGTTGCATCGCTCCCGTGCTAATTTGTTGGGAGGGGAATAATATTTGATTGTTTGCTTTTATAATTTATAACTTGGCATTTTTCGCTTCAGGTTTGTACGTTTCATTCGATCGTCATTCCTTTTGAAACAAACATAACGGAGATTTCAGCTCCTTGCAAGAGGACAACGATTTTCCGGAGGGCATATTTACAAAAATACACCGCTGATTATCAAATTATTGCAAGGCAGCCAAAAAAACGCCACAGGGAACAGGAGGACAAGCTCTTTTTATTTAACGAACTAATTTGCAACGAATTGGCATCATCCTGGCCTGGTTGCTCGCCGACTTGCATCATCCATCGGGCGAAAGACGTGTAAAAAAAATCGTTTTTCTTTGCTTTTTTAATGTTTATCCTTCCCAAATGAACCGAAAATGAAACTTTCCCGGACTTTCCGAAACGAAAAAAGCCGGCTCTGATGAGCCGGCTTTCTCGACGGAACCGGTTTCGACGCGTTATTTCGGCCCCGACTTTTTGATATCCTTGATACGCAACTGCGGCGTAACCGTCCCCCGATAGTGATTCTCGACGACCGTATAGCAGACGTCGATTCCCCGGCCCGAGCGGACATGCTCGTACAAGGCCGGCTGCTGGAAAGCGATGGCCGGAATCAGCGTATTGGGTTTCTGTCCCTGAATCAAGTCCATTTTCAGATGCTCCCGCTCGGCTCCCACCAGCCGGGCGTCGCCGCGATTGCTGACGCCGCGCGTGACGAACACCGGCGAGTTGTTGCCCGGGCCGAACGGCTGGAAGCGGTTCAGCGTCGAGCGGAACTGCGGCGTGATATCGCTGAACAGCAGCTCGGAGTCGATCTCGACCTGCGGAATCAGCATCTGGGGATCGATGTGCCGTTCGACGTATTCGTTGAAGCGGCGCGTGAACTCGTCCACGTTCTCCGGCCGCATCGTGAGCCCGGCCGCATAAATGTGACCTCCGAAATTCTCCAGCAGGTCCGAGCACGACTCGACGGCTTGATAGAGATCGAACCCCGGCACGCTCCGCGCCGATCCCGTCACGAAGCCGTTGCTCATCGTCAGCACGACGGTCGGACGGTAATAGGTCTCGATCAGGCGCGACGCGACGATCCCGACGATGCCTTTCATCCATTTCGGATTGTAGATCACGGTGCTCTTGCGGGCCTTCATCTCCGGATTGCGCTCGATCAGCTCGTGCGCCTGCTGCGTGATCGAACGGTCGATGTTCTTGCGATCCTGATTGCACGTATCGATGAAAGCGCCGTATTCGGAGGCTACCTCCTCGTCGCGCGCGACCATCAGATAGACGGCCGAATGCCCGCCGGACGGGGCGGCGTTCTCGTCGTCGGAGTCGACCTCCATGCGCCCTGCGGCGTTGATGCGAGGCCCGATCTTGAATACGATGTCGTCAATCGTGATCTGGTGCTTGTCGAGCCCGCAGATCTTGATGATCGACAGAAGTCCCTTGCCGGGCTTCTCGTTCAGCCGCTTGAGGCCGTAATGGGCCAGAATCCTGTTCTCCCCGACCAGAGGGACGATGTCCGACGCGATGCTGACAACCACCAGATCAAGCAGGCACTCCACCTCCGAGAAAGGCAAACCCTTGTACTGACAGTACCCCTGCAACATCTTGAACCCCACTCCGCAGCCGGAAAGTTCCTTGAACGGATACCCGCAATCGACCCGCTTGGGATCGAGCACGGCCACCGCGTCGGGAATGGTATCTCCGGGCAGATGATGATCGCAGACGATAAAGTCGATTCCCTTGGACTTGGCATAAGCCACCTTTTCCGTCGCCTTGATCCCGCAATCGAGCGCGATGATCAGCTTGACCCCCTTGCGCTGCGCATAGTCTATCGCCTTGATCGACACGCCGTACCCTTCGGTATAGCGGTCGGGGATGTAGAACAGCAGCGAAGGGTGGCCCTGCCGTCGCAGGAACGAATAGACGAGCGCTACCGCCGTCGTGCCGTCCACGTCGTAATCTCCGTAGACCATGACCGGCTCGCCGCGGCGTACCGCCTCGTCAACTCTGCGCACGGCCCGGTCCATATCCTTCATCAGGAACGGGTCATGCAGGTTCTCCAGTTTCGGATTAAAGAACTGCCATGCTTCCTCGTGTGTTTCGATGCCGCGCTGAACAAGTAGGTTGGCAAGCACCGGAGGAATGCCCAGCGCGGCAGAGAGATTCTCTACCTTCGCAGGATCCCCTTGGGGCTTGATCACCCATCTTTTTTCTGCTGACATAACCTTTATTTATTTTAACGTCTTATTTTCCAAATCGTCCGGCCGCATGTCCGGCTCGGGCCGGGCTAATAGCTCACCCGACAGCCGGCAAGCTCGCCGAAATGCGCGGCGAAGCGACGCGCCACCTCTTCCAACGACGGCCGGGCTCCCGTCTCTTTCTCGATCGAGGTAACCCCCTTGTCGACGAAGCCGCAAGGATTGATGTACGAGAAATAGCGCAGATCGGTCGTCACGTTCAGCGCGAACCCGTGCATCGTCACATAGCGCGAAGCCTTGACCCCGATAGCGCAGATCTTGCGCGCGCGCGGCGTGTCGCCCTCGATCCAGACGCCGGTCGCCCCGTCGAGCCGCCCGGCCTCGATACCGTACTCGGCCACGGTCCGTATCACGCACTCCTCGACGGTCCAGACATACTCCTTGAGGCTCAGTCCGAGACGCTCGAGGTCCAAAATCGGATAGCCGACCAACTGACCGTATCCGTGATAGGTGATGTCCCCGCCCCGGTCGGTATGGAAGTAGCTCGCCCCGATCGAACGCAGGAATTCGTCGCTTACGAGCATATTGGACTCGTGACCGCTCTTGCCGAGCGTGTAGACATGCGGATGTTCCACCATCAGCAGCGTCTGCCCGGCCCCGATACCTGCCTTTTTCGCCTCGAGCAACTCGTCGAACAAGCGCTTCTGCATCTCCCACACGGCTCCGTACTCCGCTCGCCCGACATACCTGTAAGTAACGCTTTCCACGATCCGTTTATTTTGGGGTACGACAGCTTCTCATGGCCTTCTCGGCCATATAGGACGAGCGGACCATAGGTCCGCTCTCCACGTAGCGCAGTCCCCGCGCAAGGGCCTGCTCCTTATACCAAGCGAATTTCTCGGGGGTTACGTATTCGGCCACCGGCAAATGGCGCAGCGACGGCCGGAGATACTGTCCGATCGTCAGAATCTGCACGCCTGCCTCGACCAGATCGTCCACGGCTTCGAGCACCTCGCTGTCGGTTTCGCCGAGGCCGACCATCAGGCCGCTCTTGGCCGTCAGCCCCCGGCGAGCTATGTGAGCGAGCGTCCGCAGACTCACTTCGTATCGGGCGCGCGAGCGCACCTGAGGCGTCAGCCTCCGCACCGTCTCGATGTTGTGCCCGAGAATGTCCGGACGCGCGTCGGCAACCAGGTCGATCAGCTCCTCGCGCGCGTCGAAGTCGGGAATCAGCAGCTCGATCGTCGTATCGGGATTCAATTCCCGCACCGCGCGCACGGACTCGGCCCACAAGGCGGCTCCGCCGTCGGGCAGGTCATCGCGGTCCACCGACGTGACCACGCAGTGTTTCAGTCCCATAAGCGATATGGAACGGGCGAGCTTCCGCGGCTCGTCCGGATCGGGCGGTAACGGCTTCCCCGTGGCTGTCGCGCAGAACTTGCACGAGCGAGTACAGATGTCGCCCAAGATCATGAAAGTGGCCGTGCGCCGACTCCAGCACTCGGCCTGATTCGGACAGCGGCCGCTGCTGCAAATCGTATGGAGCCCGTGCTCCCGGACGATGCGGGCGACCTCGCCGAACTCCTCGCTCCGGTGGAGCTTGATCTTCAGCCAGTCGGGTTTTCTATGTCGCGTTACCTCGTCATGGTAATCAGGCATTTGAGCGTTTTATTTACTTTCCAATTGCTACAAATGTAACGTTTTTTATTTTAAAACGGGAATAATCCGCCGGATTTATTGAGCGGTTCGGTCGGAGGAATGGCAGACGGCACATCGGGCAAGCGAATCCGCGTATTCCCCGCCCCGGACGATCGTCTCCGGTAAATGGCGGACCGCCCAAACAAGCGGACGGCCAAACGGAAACCAGTCGGACCGGACAAGAAGCAACGGTACGGAGATACACGCACTTAAGAAATGTCCCAACCAACGGAGGAGAAGACGGCCACCGCTTCCGAGACAAAACGGAACGTCCTCCGGCACTAGCCGAAGGACGTTCCGAATCCGGTGATTCCGGCGCGGTTCGAACGCGCGACCCACAGCTTAGAAGGCTGTTGCTCTATCCAACTGAGCTACGGAACCGTAGCGACACGGCAAAATTAGCGCAATTATTCCGAATATGCAATACAGGCTTACCGGGTTTCGACCATGGACCGAGGGACAAGCGTCCGACGACCGGTCCTGCTCCCATACCTCCTGTCAAACTGCGCTCGGCCACATATGAAAAGGCTCCGCAACGCCCCTCTTCCGCTTCATCGGATCGACCGTCCTCACAAAGGAGAGTCGTCCGCATTACCCGCCGGAAAGCAACTCGCCGTTCGGACGAAAAGCGGTCCTTCGGTCCGAACAGCGCGAAACGCAAAAAGAATCGCTCCTACCGCATCGCTCCCGATAGAGCGCATACCGATTCCGCGAAACGGACAAACGGCATTCCAACGCGCAGGCCCGACGGTACCGGGCCAATTCGAGACACGCCCTGCAAAATCCGCTCCTGTTACCGTATTCGCCCTTTTCGGTAACATGTTGTCAAAAAACCGATCACACTACTTACAAAACATACCTTATACGAGCCGAAACGATTACGAAGTGACGATTTCAAAAAAAACGGGCATAACCTCCTCATTCGCAGAATAACAAAAAAAAAGCGTATATTGCCGCGCAAAAGAAGATTTACGAATTATTAAACATTGCTTTTATGAAATTTAATTTACGCTATTTGGCTAACCTGTTCGTCGCCGCTCTGCTTTTCTGTGCGACGGGCTGCAAGGACGACGACACGTCGGGTCCCGAAATGCCTGCCGTCAAGATCGCGCCGGGCGCGACGACCGCCAGCAGCATTTCCTTTACGGCAACGCCCGAGTATGCCGACGCGGCCGCATACGTCTGCGTGGAAAAGGGCATGCTGATTCCCTCGGCCGAAAATATCCTTGCCAACGGCACGGCCCTGACTCTCGACAAGGAATCGCTCGTCGAAGTGAAGAACCTGAAAGATACGACCGTATATGTCGTGGCCGCAGCAGCCAAAATGGGCGATCAGATCGGAAACGTCGTCTCCGTCGAGATCAAGACGGGGGCCTACGAAAACGTACTGACAGTCGTCGAAGCCGGAAAGTCCGTCATTTCGTATCATGTCAAGCCCTCGTCGGACAGCAAGTATTACCATCTGGCCATTCCGAAAGCCTACTGGGACTATCAGCTCGAAGGGCTGAGCGACTCGGAAGCCGAGACGGTCAAAACCGCCATGCTGAAACAGCTCGGCTCGGTCGACAAGGGAGAAAAAACATTTACGCTGACCGATAACGAGGTGGATGCCAGCCGGAACCTAATGCAGGTATTCCCCAATACCGAGTATCTGGTGATAAAGTCCGATTGCGACGCGACCGGTAATCTGACAGGATCGCTCGACACCCTGTCGCTCAAAACGGCCGAGAACACGCTGTCAACGGCTACGATCACCGTCGAACTTTCGCGCATCCTCTCTTCCGGAGCGACGATACGCTTCGTACCGGGCGCCCTTCTGAATCGCTACTTCATCGGAATCGAGGAGAAGGCCGTGATCGACCAATATATCGACAAGTACGGCGAGGAAGCATGGAAGCGCGTTCTGATGACAGGAGGCCAGATGTTCGAATCGACGATCATCGCCTCCGTCTCCGGCAAAAAACAGAAAACGGAGTACAGCGTATTCGCCGTCGGTATCGACGACGATCTGAACTTTACGGAACTGATCCGCGATGACTTCACGACGAAAGCCTCGGCGATGCCCACAGTAACGCTCGGCGCGGAGCTGAAAAGCGACGACGAAGGCAATAATCCCTATAATTCGATATTCTTCCATATCAAGACGACCGATGCCGAGCTGATCCGCTATTACATCTCCGACTCGACCGAGATCGCCGGATTCAACGAACAAGGATACTCGAATGAAACGATCCTAAGCGTTCTCGGCGATACGCTAAGCAGCAGCTATACTGATGTGGCCAACAGCGAGAACGGGTTGCCGTTCTCATGCACGGGCCTCACCTCGGGAACGTCCTATACGCTGATCGTGCAAGCGTTCAACGGCGAGTACAAGAAAATCGAAGTGCTGACGCAATCGACCCAGGCGGTTCCCCGAGTCGAGTCCGAACTGTTCGAAAAGCTGCCGGGCGAATGGTCCGCGACGATGATCGGACTGGACTCCAAAGGCGAAAAAGATTCGACTTACAATTTCGACGTGACGATTTCAGCCGGTCCTAACGCGACACTGGCCGAAGAGTACCGCAAGAACAATCTGCTGGTTTGCGAACAATTCGCCAGCTTCCCCTATTACAGTCCGGAGGCTTTGGTCGAAAACGGATTCCCCCAGTCGCGCGCCAACGTCGCATACGGACCTAAATGGTTCCTGTCAATCGCCGAAGGCGATGTCGTAACCGTGCCGGCCGACATGACTCGCACCCTTTATAGTTGGTCTCAGGCAGGCGACATTTTCCTGCTCGGCACGAACATGACGGAAATGCTCGTCGCCAGAGAACCTTTCCCTGTCGAGATCAGCGACGATTACAACACGATCACCGTGAAATCGAGCACTTATAATGGAAATACGTATTATCCTTCGGCCTGCTATCAGTCTTCGAATGGCTTTATAATCGCCTTTGCCGGCACGTCGGAAATTACGTTGACTCGCAAGACCTCTTCCGTTGCGCCGTTGCGGCAGACAATCCGCAATACAACGGCCAACAGGCAACGCCCTGAATTCATACTGCAGAATGTCGGAACCGACAATCCTACGGAGCAGCTTTCCGCTCAGCCGCGAGGCAAAGTCCGTTTCGATGTGACGCCGGCCGACGAAGCCCGTCGCTACGAAAGCTATGAGCAGCCTCAGATGAAGCAGATGGAGGTGCCTTTCGCCGCGTTCGACCGGGTGGAAAAGGAAGTGCAATAGAGAGATCGGCGCGAGGCTCGTCCGGACAGACAGAGCCCTCGTACCGCGATACAAAGGACGAAAATGCCTGCGGAAAATTCCGCAGGCATTTTCGTATACAGAAAAGGAAGAGCGCAAGCCGCGCCGCTACGGCAAAGAATGCTCCGGATCAGTTTTCCGAGCACTCCGTTAGCATGCCGGTCAGGCGAAGAACTCGTAACCGGTCGTCGCCAAGCGAGAAAGCCGCGCCGCCGCGCATTCACGCGCTTGCGGAACACAGCGTGCGGAAAGCCTCGGAAGCGGGGAAATCAGCCGCTTTTACCGATATAAACAGAAAAACGGAGAAGCTGACTAAAAAATCTGTCATCGCGACCGAGCAATTCGAGTGGAGATATCTCAACAAATCACTGACAATCAGAAGATATACCCACTACACTCTTGAGGTTTCGCTCGATATGACAGACTTTTTAGTCAGCCTCTCCGCCATTTTTGTCTCCGGATCCGATACCCATGCAGAGGGCCGAATCCGACATTCGGACGCCATGCCGGGGTTGCCCGGCACCGTTGTCGTCAGAGCACGATGTTGACGATCTTGCCCGGAACGACGATCACTTTCTTCGGAGTCCGGCCTTCGGTATATTTGCCGACGGCCGGGTCGGCCAGCACGGCCGCCTCGACCTCGGCCGGCGACAACGCGGCGGGCAGGCTTTTCTTGAAGCGGACCTTACCATTGAACGACACGGGGTATTCGACGCTCTGCTCAATCAGGCAGCGCTCGTCGTACTCCGGGAAACGCGCGTCGAAAACGGAATCTTCATGTCCGAGCTTCTCCCATATCTCCTCGGCGATGTGCGGAGCGAACGGAGCGATCAGCACCGCCAGCGGCTCCAGTACGGCCCGCTTCGTGCACTTCAGCGCGCCGAGTTCGTTCTGACAGATCATAAAAGCGCTGACCGAAGTATTGAACGAAAAGTTCTCGATATCCTCGGTCACTTTCTTGATCGTTTTGTGCAGCACTTTCAGCTCGTCGGCCGTCGGCTCGCCGTCGGTCACGACCGGACGGCCGTCGCGGTCGAAAAACATCCGCCAAAAGCGGCGCAGGAACTTGTGCACGCCGTCGATGCCGTTCGTGTCCCACGGCTTGCTCTGCTCGAGCGGTCCGAGGAACATTTCGTACATGCGCAGCGTGTCGGCTCCGAAGTCGCGGACGATCTGGTCGGGATTCACGACGTTGTACATCGACTTCGACATCTTCTCGATAGCCCAACCGCAAACGTACTTGCCGTCCTCGAGCTCGAACTCGGCGTCGGCGTACTCGGGCCTCCAGCGGCGGAACGCCTCCAGATCGAGCACGTCGCCCCGAACCATGTTGACATCGACGTGAATCTCCTGCGTGTCGTAGCGGTCCTTGAGGCCCAGCGAGACGAAACGGTTCGTTCCTTTGACACGGTAGACGAAGTTCGACCGGCCTTGGATCATGCCCTGATTGACGAGCTTGCGGAACGGCTCCGGCTCGCAGACATAGCCCAGATCGTACAGGAACATATTCCAGAAGCGCGAGTACATCAGGTGTCCCGTCGCATGCTCGATGCCCCCGACGTACAGGTCGACGCTGCGCCAGTATTCGTTTGCCCGCTTCGAGACGAGTTCGCTGTCGTTATGCGGGTCCATGTAGCGCAAGTAATAGGCCGACGATCCGGCGAAACCGGGCATCGTGCTCAGCTCGTACGGATACCCTTCGGGCGTCTGCCATCCCTCGACGCGCGCCAACGGCGGCTCGCCCTCGGCCGTCGGACCGAAGTTCTCGATCGGGGGAAGCTCGAGCGGCAAGCAGTCCTCGGCGAGCGGGCGGGCGATGTCGTCCTTGTAGTAAATCGGGAACGGTTCGCCCCAGTACCGCTGGCGGCTGAAAATCGCGTCGCGAAGGCGATAGTTGACCCGGCGGCTGCCGAAGCCCCGGCGCTCGACCTCGGCGATCATCGCCGGTATGGCCTCCTTCACGTCCATACCGGTCAGGAAATCGGAGTTGATCATCCGGCCCGCTTTGGCATCGTACGACGCGACCGAAAGGTCGCCCCCCTCGACGACCGGAATGATCGGCAGGTCGAAATGCTTTGCGAAAGCGTAGTCGCGGCTGTCGTGCGCCGGAACGGCCATGATAGCCCCCGTGCCATAGCCCGCCAGCACGTAGTCGCTGATATAGATCGGTATCTCCGTCCCGTTGAACGGATTGATCGCATAGGCCCCGGTGAACTGTCCGCTCACGCGCTTCGTGTCGGCCATGCGCTCGCGCTCGGAGCGTTTTTTCGTCTCCTCGATATAGCGCTCGACCGCCTCGCGCTGCTCCGGCGCGGCGATCTTACCGACCAGCGCGTGCTCCGGGGCGAGCACCATGAAAGTGGCCCCGAAAATCGTATCGGCCCGCGTCGTGAACACCTCGAGCTTCTCGTCGAAGCCCTTCAGTCCGAAGAATATCTGCGCGCCCTCGCTGCGCCCGATCCAGTTGCGCTGGATCTCCTTGAGCGAGTCGCTCCATTCGAGAGTGTCGAGCCCGTCGAGCATCCGCTGGGCATAAGCCGTCACGCGCAGCAGCCACTGCTTCATCCGCTTCTGCACGACCGGATAGCCGCCCCGCACCGACAGGCCGTCCTTCACTTCGTCGTTCGCGAGCACGGTTCCCAGTTCGGGACACCAGTTCACGAGCGTGTCGGCGCGGAATGCGAGACGGTAGTTCTGCAACACGCCCTCGCGCTCGGCCTCGTCCATCGCTTTCCACCGGGCAGCCGTGAACGAAAGCTCCTTGGTGCACGCCACGTTCAGTCCCTCGGTTCCCGATCGGTCGAACGCCTCGACGAGCCGCTCGATCGGCATGGCCCGGTTCTCGTCATAACTATAGTAGCTGCCGAACATTTTCAGAAAGGCCCATTGCGTCCAATGGTAATATTTCGGGTCGCAGGTACGCACCTCGCGATCCCAGTCGAAACTGAAACCGATCTTGTCGAGCTGTTCGCGGTAACGCGCGATGTTGCGCTCGGTCGTGACGGCCGGATGCTGGCCCGTCTGGATCGCGTACTGCTCGGCCGGCAACCCGAAGGCATCGTATCCCATCGGGTGCAGCACGTTGAAACCCTTCAGCCGCTTGTAGCGCGTATAGATGTCCGAAGCGATGTAGCCGAGCGGATGTCCGACGTGCAGACCCGCCCCCGACGGATAGGGGAACATGTCCAGTACGTAGTATTTCGGGCGCGAGGGGTCTTCCTTCACCCGGTAGGTTCCGCGCTCGGCCCAGCGTTTCTGCCATTTCTTCTCAATTTCCCTGAAGTCGTATTCCATAGGTCTCTCGTTTATTGCTGTTTGCTTTTCATAATCGCCTCGTAGATGCTTCGCTCGTCGATACCGCAAATTGCGCGGAGCTGCGACTGGGTTCCCTGACGGACGAAACGATCGGACACGCCGAGCATGTCGATCTCGGGCGCATAGCCGTTGCGGTTCATGAACTCGAGCACGGCCGATCCGACGCCCCCGGCTATCGCGCCGTCCTCGACCGTAACGATGCGACGGAATTTCCGTCCCGTCGCATGCAGACGGTCCGTGTCCAACGGCTTGGCGAAACGCAGGTCAATGTGGGCGGCCGACACGCCTTCGGCCGCGGCGCGGCGTATGGCCGCCGCCGCCGCGTTTCCGACCGGACCGAACGTCAGCACGGCCACGTCCGAGCCGTCGCATAGCAACCGGCTGCGCCCGAGCGGTACCTCCTCGAACGGCTGCCGCCATTGCGGCGTGACGCCCTCGCCCTTCGGATAGCGGATCACGAACGGTCCCCGTCCCAGCGAGGCCGTGTACATCAGGTTCCGCAACTCGATCTCGTTCATCGGCGAGGCGATCGTCAGGTTCGGAATCGAGCGCATGCAGGCAATGTCGAACACGCCGTGATGCGTCGGTCCGTCTTCGCCGACCAGCCCTGCCCGGTCGAGGCACATCACGACGTTCAGATGCTGGAGCGCCACGTCGTGGATTACGTTATCGTAGGCCCGCTGCATGAACGACGAATAAATATTGCAGAACGGGATCATGCCGGCCGCAGCCAGCCCGGCCGAGAACGTGACGGCATGTCCCTCGGCTATGCCGACGTCGAAGCAACGCTCCGGCATCTCGGCCATCATCCGATTCAGCGAGCATCCGGTAGGCATCGCGGGCGTAATGCCGACGATACGGTCGTCGACCCGTGCGAGCTCCAGAATCGTCTCGCCGAAAACATCCTGATAGAGCGGGGGACGGCCGCTTTCGGCATGCTGCATCCGCTCCCCGGTCTCGGGATTGAATATGCCCGGCGCATGCCATATCCGCTGGTGCTCTTCGGCCGGCCGGTAGCCCTTGCCCTTGACCGTCAGCACATGCAACAGCTTCGGCCCGGGTATCTCCTTCAAATCGCCCAGCACGCGGGTCAGCTGGACTACGTCGTGCCCGTCGACGGGCCCGAAATAGCGGAAGTGCAGGCTCTCGAACAGGTTGCTTTGCTGTAAGAAACCCTGCTTCAGCGCTCCGCCCACCTTCTGGATCAGCCCCCGAAGTCGGGGCATCCGCTCCAAATGGGTCCACGTGCGGTTCTTAACTTTATTATAACGCTTCGACGTCGAGATGCTGAGCAGATACTCCTTCAGCGCCCCGACGTTCGGATCGATCGCCATGCGGTTGTCGTTCAGGATCACGAGCAGGTCGGTGTTCGCGGCTCCGGCGTTGTTGAGTCCCTCGAAAGCCAGTCCTCCGGTCAGCGCGCCGTCGCCGATCACGGCGATCACCTCGCGCTTCTCGCCCCTCAGAGCCGACGCGGCGGCCATGCCCAGCGCGGCGGAGATCGAAGTCGAGGCGTGTCCCGTGCCGAACGCGTCGTACTCGCTTTCGCTCATGCTCGGGAAACCGCTCAACCCGTTCAGCTTGCGATTCGTCAGGAACCGGTCGCGCCGACCCGTGATGATCTTGTGGGCATAAGCTTGATGGCCCACGTCCCAGATCAGCTTGTCGTTCGGCGTGTCGAAGACGTAGTGCAGCGCGGCGGCCAGCTCGACGACTCCCAGACTCGACCCCAAATGCCCCGGATTGGCCGAAAGCTGCTCGATGATGAAATGCCGCAGCTCGCCGCAGTAGGCCCGCAACTCGTCCGCCGAGAGCCGTCGAAGGTCCCGGGGCGAATCGACCTGATAAAGATACTTGTACGACGAAGCTGTCATGGCGAGATCCGAATTGACTGACAAAGATAGTAATTTAGTCGCACAATCGACTCTCCGGAGTCTCCCCCTGCGAGCGTTTCCGTACCGGCGGGCAGGCGATTTATCGAAAGAGCCGCCTTGCACATTGTAAATAGTTTTGTATCTTCGTGGCAAAATAGGCCCGCAGGGCCGCTCTCGTCTGAAAATCGGGAGCCGCCGCGCTAAAACGACGCATGAATATGAAAAAGCTGATTGTTGCCGTGTTGGTTGTTCTGCTCGCATCGTCGTGCGTGTCGAACAAGAAGTTCAATTCGATGAAGGCCGAGGCGCTCCGCCTCGAGGGCGAGCTCGCCGCTTCCAGAAACCGGTTGGACGACATGACCGGACAGAACGAGAAACTGGCCGCCGAAAAGGCGCGTCTGGTAGCCGACACGGTCCGTCTGTCGGGCGAGTTGAACGACTACCGCCGACGCTACAAGCAGCTGCTCGACGACGGATCGGCCGAGTCGGCCCGCATGCTGCGCGAGCTGGAGGACAAGGAAATGGCGCTCAGCGATCGCTCGCGCCGCGTAGCCGAGCTGGAAGGCATGCTCCGCAGCCGCGAGGAGGCGATCGACGCGATCCGCCGCAAGGTGACCGACGCGCTGACCGGTTTCGAGGGCAAGGGACTTTCCATTTCGATCCGGAACGGAAACGTGTACGTGTCTATGGATGACAAGCTGCTGTTCCGCTCGGGCAGCTTCGAGATCGACCCGAACGGCGCCCGCGCGGTGCGCGATCTGTCGGAAGTTCTGGCGCAGAATCCCGATATCAACGTCATGGTCGAAGGCCATACCGACGACGTGCCTTACCGCTCGAACGGGCAGCTGAAGGACAACCTCGACCTGAGCGCCAAACGGGCGACGACCGTCGTACGCCTGCTGCTGGAGAACAAGCAGATCGCGCCGAGCCGCATCATAGCCGCCGGGCGGGGCGAATCGCTTCCGGTCGATCCGGCCAAGACGTCCGAGGCCCGCGCGAAGAACCGACGTACCGAAATTATTCTGACGCCGAAGCTCGACGAGCTGATGCAACTGATGAAAAACGAAGAGTAGCCCGGCCGGATGCAAGTCGGCGCGACGGAGCCGTAGCGAAAACGGATACCGCATGCCGTGCCCCCGACGGACGAAACATCATACGAACGACAAAGCAGGCCATGCCGATATATAAAAGAATATTACTGAAACTCAGCGGCGAATCGCTGATGGGAACCCAGAAGTACGGACTTTCTACGGAAGTGCTCGGCAGCTACGCCGAACAGATCGCCGCGATCGCGGCCGAGGGCGTGCAGATCGGAATCGTGATCGGCGGCGGTAACATTTTCCGGGGTCTGACCGGAGTCGGCCGGGGATTCGACCGAGTGAAGGGCGACCAGATGGGCATGTTGGCCACGGTCATCAACTCGCTGGCCTTGCAGGGCGCTCTGGAGAGCGCCGGAGCCAAGGCCCAAGTGCTCACGTCGATCCGGATGGAGCCCGTCGGCGAGCTTTATTCAAAGGCCAAAGCGCTGGAACTGATGGAAGAAGGGCGGATCGTGATCGTCGCCGGAGGGACCGGCAATCCCTATTTCACGACCGATACGGCATCGGCGCTGCGCGGCATCGAAATCGAGGCCGAGGTGCTGCTCAAGGGAACGCGCGTGGACGGAATCTACACGGCCGATCCGGAGAAGGACCCGACGGCGGAGAAATTTTCGCAGATCACTTTCGACGAGGTTTACCGCCGCCAGCTGAAAGTGATGGACCTGACGGCCTTCACGATGTGCAAGCAGAACGATCTGCCGATCGTCGTCTTCGACATGGATACGCCGGGCAACCTGCGCAAGGTAATCGACGGCGAGCAGATCGGCACCGTCGTGCGGAACTGATGCAAAACAAAACGACAAACGATATGACAGAGCCTAAAGAAATTCTGGACGCCGCGCAAGTCAAAATGGACAAGATCGTGGCCCATCTGATCGACGATTTGGCTTCCGTACGGGCCGGCCGCGCAAGCACGAACCTGCTCAACGGAATCACGGTGGACTATTACGGAACGCCTACTCCAGTCTCTCAGGTAGCGAGCGTGACGGTGCCCGACGCCCGGACCGTGCTCGTACAGCCGTGGGAGAAGAATATGATCGCGCCGATCGAGAAAGCCATTCTGGTTGCCAACATCGGCCTGACGCCATCCAACAACGGCGAGCATATCCGGCTGAACATTCCTCCTCTGACCGAGGAGAGGCGTAAGGAACTGGTCAAGCAGATCCGCGCCGATGCCGAGACGGCCCGGGTCGGCATGCGCGCCGTGCGACGCGACGCGGTCGAGTCGTTTAAAAAGGCCCAGAAAGACGGTATGCCCGAGGATATGGCCAAGGACGGAGAAGAGTCCGTACAGAAACTGACCGACAAATATTCTAAAAAAGTAGACGAGCTGCTCGCCGGCAAGGAGAAAGAGATCATGACCGTATAATCCGGTCGCATGCAATAGGCAGCGGGCCAGAGCTCCGCTTTACCGAAAAGCCGTCAGATTTTTCTCTGGCGGCTTTTTTCGTCGGGAAAACGAACACGCACCGGCAAGCGCCACGAAATCGTGCGGAATGCCGGAGGCGAAGCGGACGCACGGACAAGCCAGGCCCCGGAGTTCAGGGAACTGGAGTTTTCGGGAATCCGCGAGTTCCGTCGCATCGCAGCTTCCGGTCCCGGCTCCGGAACGCCGGCACAGAAATTCGAAGGCCGAAATCCGCAGGGTACGAAAGCTCGGGGGAACAATCCTCGTCGTCCACGCGGAAGGACCGCCTGCTGCCCGGCGGGCATCCGTTCCGTCGGCGTGTCAGGCTCGCGGATAGTCCTTGAAAAGGACGGCTCCGTACTCGAGTTTCCGAAGCAACCGACTCACGCTTCCGGTTCTTCCCCTCGCAAACGCCCCTTACTCCGAAAACCGGAGAACGGAAAACTGCCAGATCGTACCGGCACGAACAGAGATTCTCAACCGACCGGCAAAAACAGAGCCGTCGGACAACCGTCGGATCGCAACGAACAAAAATGGCAGAACAAAAATCGGCTTGGGCGGCAGGCCGTTCCGTCGCGGCGAACGGATACCCCGTTCCGCAAAGAAGCCGGGAGGGCGTTACGGCACGAAACTTGGATCGTTTACAAGCAGGCGCCCGGACGAGGGTAAGATAGCTATCATTCTATCTTGGTATGTTTCGTGCATATGATTTTGTTATGTTTTTCTTATTCACTGGTGGATGGCAGGCGACCTCACCGGGCCCCTGCGATCCCTCGTCCGGGCCCTTTTTAGAATGAATCGTCCGACGACGGACGGCATCGGCAGGATGTCGTCCGTCCTTTATTTTCTCCGATCCGAATCCGAACAGCTCCCCTTACGATGCGAGTCGGGAAGCGGACGACCATGCCGGTCGGTTCCCGGACCGGTCATTGGCAAAACGAACCGGTTCGAATCCGATGCGACATTCCGAGATCTCCATACAATATCAATCGCTACGCAACAACGAACTAACGAAACAATCGTCCGTGCCGCACGGATTTATTTTATAAAAATATATTCTTCTATTTTTATAAAAAATATAATTAATTATCAAACCTTTAACCGGTTCACATCCCGAAGCCCGCGCACACGGCGGAATCCCGGCGTTTTCTCATCGCCCTGTCGAGCCACCGAACATACGATCGACAAGGCATTCGCCCCGGACACGCGAAATGCGTCCGGTTCTGCCCGTCCGGGCGGGTTTTGCGTCGAGCCTGCAACCGGTATTCCCCTCATTCCATGCCCATCGCGACCGTCCCCCGGCCGAATCAAGATTCCGACAGGGCAGGACGGATACCGATGAAATTTTTATCGTATGGGCACGTTCTATCCAGCCTCCGCAGGACATGCCGGGGAAACGATCATCGTGAAACGGCGGAACGGGAAATCAGGACTTGATCAGATGGATGAATTCTTCCCGGGTCTGCATCTGAGTGAGGAAGGCACCGGTAAAAGCCGAGGTCGTCGTACTCGAACTCTGCTTCTCGACGCCGCGCATCTGCATGCACATATGGCTCGCCTCGATGACGACGGCCACGCCGAGCGGGTTGAGCGCCTTCTGAATGCAATCGCGGATCTGCACGGTCAGCCGCTCCTGCACCTGCAACCGGCGGGCATAGGCCTCGACGACGCGCGCGATCTTCGACAGCCCGGTGATATAGCCGTTCGGGATATAGGCCACATGGGCCTTGCCGTAAAAAGGCAGCATGTGGTGCTCGCAAAGCGAGTAAAGCTCGATGTCCTTGACGATCACCATCTGGCGGTACTCTTCCTTGAACTTGGCCGAGAGCAGGATTTCGCGCGGATCCTCGTCGTAACCCTTGGTCAGAAAGCACATGGCCTTGGCGACCCGCTCGGGCGTCTTGAGCAGTCCCTCGCGCGCAGGGTCTTCCCCGAGCAGTTTCAGAATAGCCTCATAGTGCTCGCCGAGCGCCCGGAGAGTGTCCGAGTCGAAACGCTCCTCTTTATCGTAGTTGCAGTTCATCGTGACGGTTTTACCGGGCAAAGGTAATACGATCGGAGCAGAAAAAAAACACGGAAGGGGAAACCCGCCCCCTCGCTTCCGTCTCCGTTCGGGACCGGACGGTTACCGGTCGCGCCGCTCCTCCGGACAGCGCCGTTTTTCATGGCAGAAATAGCCCAACGGCGACGGGCAGGCACAAGGCCGACGGGCGAAGAACCCCCCGCGGCCAGGAAAGAGGCGGATTTCGTCCCCGCGAGAGAATCCGGAATCTTCCGGGGAATCCGCTTTCCGTTATCTGCCGAAACTCCTTCCCCCCGACGACCTGAACGTGTCGAGCGACGATTCAGACAAAAGTCCCCGGCGACTTCTTCATTTGGGACAGAAACGTAAGGATCGGGACGAAAACAATAAGGAACGCCGGCCGATTGCACCGGCAACGAGCCGATGCTTCGTTTTACCCGAAAGAGTTATCTGTCCCGTCCGGACAGCGTGGGCAGATTTTCGTTTTGCAGTTCGAGGCAGGCAACGTAGGAAGGGCACATATCAAAACGGCCGTCGGAAAGGACTTCCGGCGGTTTCGACGTGTTCCGGCATTTGGAAGCGCGGGACCATGCGACGGCCGAGACCGTGTCGGCCGGCCGGATTTCTTCGCCGAGCGGCCGCATGTCAAAACGGTTGTACCGGAGACGATTTCCGAAGCATGTCCCGACACGGCTATTTCTGAGATTCAGAACCAAGAACAGGTCACAGCAGGTACGGCTATCGGCCGGACAAGAGCGAAGAGAGTACGGGAAATCGCCTCGCAGGGTCCGGTCGGCTTTATCCGTCCGCCGTATCGCTGTCGCACGACAGCGAGCTGCGTACGTAAAGGACATCGCGGAACGAAACGTCGCCGCCGAGCGCCTCGCAAACCCGGGTCAGCGTTTCGCCGGGGTGGTCGCCGAGGTATCGTGCGATCGTCTCGATTTTGTCGGAGGGCAAGAAGCGCTCCACGCGGAGCACGCCTTGCCCGATCAGATCGGCGATATGCCGGGTAACGGTCATCGGCCGGAGTCCGCGCTCGCGGGCGATTGCCGGCACGTCCAAACCCTCCTCCAGCAGCCTCAGGGTAGCGAGCCGGGTATCCTCTCGCGTTTTGGAAGTCCGCCCGCCAGTCCGACGCTCTTTCTCGGCTCCGCTCTCAGTACGCGGGCTCTCCCGGTCGGAGGCCTCAGAGGCCTGGCGCCGGGCCTCGAAATCGAGGTCGTCGCCACGCTCGGCCCGATAAAGAGCAACGATCGAAAGAACCTGTTCCCCGTAGCGTTCGACCAATTTGGGACCCACGCCCTTGATACGTCCGAGCTCGGCACTCGACCCGGGCAACAGATTCGCAATGCCGAGCAGCGCCTGCTGGCTCATCACCACATAGGCCGGCACGCCCGCCTCGGCGGCTTGTTCGCGTCTCCACAGCCTCAGCCGCTCGAACAGCTCGGGATGCAGCACGTCTTCTCCGGCCGTAGCCTTCGTCTCTTTCTTCGTCCGTGCCGCCGCGCCTTCGGCCGCCACCCGAGCCCGCGCTTCCAAATGCCGGAACACGTCGAAACCGCCGGAGGCCGCCTCCAACGTGGCCGTCTTGACACGCAACCGCTCGCCGGAAAGATCGAGCAGGCCGGCGAGCGCCTTGCGCGTTTCCTTGCTGTCGGTTTCGACATAGCTGGCCTCGATCAGCGGGGCGACGACTCGCCCGCATTGTTCGGCGAAATAGGCCGCGCCCTTCACGACGCGCTCGCGCAGCCGTTCTCTTTCGTCGCTGCGAAGCAAGCTCTCGAGCTGCAAACGGAATCGCCGGGCGACATCCGTCACGGACGCGCCGAACTCGGCGGTCCCCTGCTGCCACTGGAGGGCCAGCTTCGGATAGAGCTTGCCGAAATGCTCGGCGACGAAATCCCCGAGCCGGCGGAGCGACGCGCCGAGCGAGTCGAAGTCGAACAGTTCGAGCAACAAGTCGCGGTAATAAGCCCTGCTCCGCCGCTCGAGTTCCGTCCCGTCGGGTCGTTCGGACGACACCCGCTCGCAGAACCCTTGCACGGTCGGATCGCCGACGATGCAGCGCTCGTCGAGCGGCGAACTGAGCACGAGCCCGTCCAGACTGCGACACCGGCTCAGCGCGACATAGACCTGCCCGTGCGAAAACGACGCGGCGGCATCGATCACGGCCCGGTCGAAAGTAAGACCCTGACTTTTGTGGATCGTAATCGCCCAGGCCGTCCGCAGCGGATACTGCACGAACCGTCCTTCGATCCGTTCGGAAATCTCTTTCGAGTCGGGGTCGATCACGTATTTCGCATTCGTCCACTCGGCCGGTTCGACGGCGATCGGGACGCTCTCGCCCCGGGGAAGCACCTCGACCCGATTTTCGTCCAAAGCCGTGACCGTGCCAATCCGCCCGTTGTAATAGCGCTTCTCGGGCGACGGATCGTTCTTGACGAACATGACCTGAGCCCCTTTCCTCAGCGTGAGGGACGGATGCGTCGGGTAAAGATATTCGGGAAAGGCCCCCTCGATTTCGGCCTCGAACGTGTGCGAAGGAGCGTCGAGCTCGGCAAGCCGCCGCTCGTTGATCGCGTCGGCCGTATGGTTGTGCGACGTGAGCGTGATGTAGCCCTCGTCGTCCCCGGGACGGAAGCCGGGGACATAGCGGCGGTTCAGCTCGTCGAGCACGTTGCGGTCGACCCGGCCGTCGCGCACGCGGTTCAGCAGCTCGACGAAGCGGCCGTCGCTCTGGCGGTAGACGCGCTGCAGCTCGATACCGACGTAATCGGTTTGCTTCAGCGCCTTCGAGTCGAAGAAAAAAGGAGAGTCGTAAAATGTCCGCAGCAGCGCCCACTCCTCGTCGCGCACGACCGGAGCCAGCTGCTGCACGTCGCCGATCAGCAGCAGCTGCACTCCGCCGAACGGTTTGCGGCGGTCGCGGAAGCGGCGCAGCACGTCGCTCACGGCGTCGAGCACGTCGGCGCGCACCATGCTGATCTCGTCGATCACAAGCAGGTCGATGCTCTTGATAATAGCGATCTTCTGCCGGCTGAAGCGCACCGCTTCCCGCGGCCGGTCCGGCGCGATCCCCCGCTCCGACTCCGGAACGTAGGGGGCGAACGCAAGCTGGAAGAACGAATGGATCGTCACGCCGCCGGCATTGATCGCGGCTACGCCGGTCGGTGCCAGAACGATCATCCGCTTCGGACTGCGCGCGCGCAGCTCGCGCAGGAAAGTCGTCTTGCCCGTGCCGGCCTTGCCGGTCAGAAATACGCTGGTTGCCGTCCGTTCGACGAAGCGGCGGGCCAGTTCCAGTTCGGGATTCTCCATTTTCCTTTCGGGATTATGCGGGCGACCGACGTCCGGACGGAATGCGCCCGGGCGGCCAAAGCGGCGAACCGCGCCGAACGCTTACATTTTGTCGCCGTAGGCCAGATCGCCCGCGTCGCCCAGCCCGGGTACGATGTACGACTTGACCGTCAGCTCCGAGTCGACCGTGCCGCACCAGATCGACGTATCCTGAGCCGAAAAGTGCTTTTTCGCATACTCGAGACCCTCCTCGCTGGCGATCGCGGCGGCGAGAATCGTCCGGCGCGGACGGCCCGCCTTCTCGACAAGCGCCTGAAAGGTCAGCGCCAACGACGCGCCGGTGGCCAGCATCGGATCGACCAGCAGCAGCGTCTTGCCCGACAGCTCGCACGTCGAGATATACTCGACATGAATACGGAAGCTGCCGTCTTTGCTGTACTTTCGATAGGCCGAAACGAACGCGTTCTGCGCGTCGTCGAAATAGTTCAGGAAGCCCTGATGAAAGGGCAGACCGGCGCGCAGGATCGTCGCGATGACGATCTGATCGTCCGGCAGCGCGACTTCCGCCTCGCCCAGCGGCGTCTCGACCGTACGCATCGAATAGTGCAGCGTCTTGCTGATCTCGTAGGCCATTACCTCGCCCGTGCGTTCCAGATTGCGGCGGAACCGCATGCTGTCGCCCTGCACGCCGACATCGCGCATTTGGGCGATAAACTTGTTCAGCAGGGTATCATTTTCCCGGTCCAGTATTCTTATCATCATAGTCTGCTTCTGTAAGTTTCGGTTCGGTCAATACAAGAAATTGTTGAACGGATAGCGCCCGGCGTGTATCTCGCGCACCATGCCGTACAAATCGCGCCGGAACTTATCGATATTCGTCCGCTTGCGGGCCGACAGGAAAATGCAGGGCGTGTTGGCCCGGGCGATCCAGCTTTTCTTCAGATCGTCGAGCGAGAGATTCTCGCGCGTGGACGGCGTCAGGTCGTCCTCGTCCTTGCGGACGTAGGTATAGGCGTCGATCTTGTTGAATATCAGAAATACGGGCTTGTCGCCGGCGCCTATCTCCTGCAGCGTCTGTTTCACGACGGCGATCTGCTCCTCGAAGCTCGGATGCGAAATGTCGACCACATGCAGCAGCAAGTCGGCCTCGCGCACCTCGTCGAGCGTCGACTTGAACGACTCGACGAGCTGATGGGGCAGCTTGCGGATGAAGCCGACGGTGTCCGACAGCAGAAAGGGCAGATTCTCCAAAACGACCTTGCGGACCGTCGTGTCGAGCGTCGCGAAGAGCTTGTTCTCGGCGAAAACCTCGCTTTTCGCTATGAGATTCATCAGCGTCGACTTGCCGACATTCGTATAGCCTACCAGCGCGACGCGCACGAGCGAGCCGCGGTTGCCGCGCTGAACGGCCATCTGGCGGTCGATCTTCGACAACTGCTCCTTGAGACGGCTGATGCGGTTGCGGATCACGCGGCGGTCGGTCTCGATCTCGCGCTCGCCGGCCCCGCCGCGCGTTCCCGTGCCGCCCCGCTGCCGCTCGAGGTGCGTCCACATGCCCGCGAGCCGGGGCAGCAGATACTGACACTGCGCGAGCTCGACCTGCGCTTTCGCATAGGCCGTCGTCGCCCGCTGGACGAATATGTCCAGAATCAGGCTCGTGCGGTCGTAGATCTTGTTCTTGAACACCTTGTCCAGATTGCGAAGCTGCGAAGGCGAAAGCTCGTCGTCGAAAATCACGTAGCGTATCTCGTTCTCCTCGACGAAGGCCGCGATCTCGGCGAGCTTGCCCTCGCCTATGAAAGTCTTGGCCGAAGGGGCGGCCAACCGCTGCGTGAACCGCTTGACGCTACGTATGCCGGCCGTCTCGGCCAGAAATTCCAGTTCGTCGAGGTATTCGTTCGCCTGGCGCTCGTCCTGCCGCTCGCGGACGACGGCCACCAGAACGGCCCGACGCTGCTCCGGCGCCGTATCGATCGTTTCTCCCATGAATCTTTCCAAAAATAAAGCCCGAAAGCGTGCTTCCGCCGCATCGTCCCGTCGCGGCCACGCGTCTCGCAAGGGCGCATACAGCACACAATATACCACAAATCTACGAAGAAATACCGAGGAATGAAACAAAAGGCCCGGATTTGCCCCGGAATCGCCGCGCGGTCGCTCCGCGGCGCGGCGATTTTCCGGCATTTTTTTGGAATTTGCCGAAAACTTTTTACTTTTGCCTGCGCATGAAGGGGGGATTAGCTCAGCTGGCTAGAGCGCTTGCATGGCATGCAAGAGGTCACGAGTTCGAATCTCGTATTCTCCACGACGCATCAGGACAGGCTGTTTCGATTTGGGGACAGCCTGTTTTGCATACGAAGGCGAGGCATTCCCGTACGGCGGGCAGACTTTCCCGTTCCGAGCCGGCGAATCCGGACTATCGCAGAGGCGGAATCCCCCTGCGGGAACGAACGGAACGCGATTCGCCGCGCGGCCTTGCCGGGATATCCGCCCGCAGGAATACGCCAGAGAACCACGAACGGACAGAAGATCGATGGAAAATTCCGCCATACCGACCGACAAGCCGTGGCTGTTCGGCCTCACGCTCGACGAACTGGAGCGGATCGCCGCCGAGAACGGGATGCCCCGGTTCGCCGCGCGGCAGATCGCCTCGTGGCTTTACCGCAAGGGAGCCGATTCGATCGGCGGGATGACGGACCTCTCGCTGAAAAACAGGGAGAAGCTCGCCGGGAAATACGAACTGGGCACGATTCCCTTCGCCGACGTGCAGCGATCGGCCGACGGCACGAAAAAATACCTTTTCCCGACTCTGCAGGGCCGCTTCATCGAGTCGGCCTACATCCCCGACGGCGACCGGGCGACGCTCTGCGTCTCGTCGCAATCGGGCTGCCGGATGGGCTGCCGTTTCTGCATGACCGCGCGGCAGGGTTTCGCGCACCACCTGACCGCAGGGGAGATACTGAATCAGATCCGCTCGATTCCCGAAAGCGACCGGCTGACCAACGTCGTCTACATGGGCATGGGCGAGCCGCTCGACAACGCGGAGCAGGTCATCCGATCGATCGAGGTGCTGACCTCCGACTGGGGATACGGCTGGAGCCCGACGCGGATCACCGTGTCGACGGTCGGCGTGATTCCCGCCATGCGGGAGCTGCTGCGACGGACCCGGGTGCATCTGGCCGTCAGCCTGCACGACCCGATCCCCGCCGAGCGCGCAGCCATGATGCCCGCCGAGCGCCGCTATCCGATCGAGCAGGTGGTCGCCGAGCTGCGGCAGCACGACTTCGTGCATCAGCGCCGAATCAGCTTCGAGTACATCGTCTTTCGCGGAGTCAACGATACGCCGGCGCACGTCGCCGCGTTGACGCGGCTGCTCACAGGGCTCCGCTGCCGGATCAACCTGATCCGCTTCCACGCGATTCCCGACGCTCCGTTCGAGGGAGCCGACGAGCCGACGATGGTCCGTCTGCGCGATGAGTTGTCGCGGCGAGGCATCACGACGACGATCCGCGCCTCGCGGGGCGAGGACATTCAGGCGGCCTGCGGCCTGCTCTCCACCCTCCGGCAAGGGAACGGTTCTCCGGCCGGACGAAAGGAAAGCCCGGAAGCGAGCGGAAGCGAACCGCACGAAACATCGTCCGACGCTCGTTGTGGAACGACAATTGCACCCGAACGAACCGAACCCGATAATAAAAAAACGATACCATGAAAAAATGGATGACGGCCGCGCTGCTCGTATTGTTCGCGGCAACCGCTTTCGCACAAAAGAACCAGGGAACCGTTTTCGAGAAAGGAACGCTCAAGGAGCTGCTCGCCCTCGCGGACGAACAGGACAAGTATCTGTTCGTCGACGTATACGCGACATGGTGCGGGCCGTGCCAGATCATGGCCAAGCAGATATTTCCCCAGCAAAAGGTAGGCGAGTTTTTCAACAAGACGTTCGTCAACGCCAAGTTCAACGCCGAAAAGGGCGAGGGGGTCGACGTAGCGAAACGATACTCCGTCAAGGCCTATCCGACCTTTCTGATTCTGGATTCCGACGGAGAGGAAGTCGGACGGATCGTCGGCGGAGCCGATGCCGACCGCTTCATCGAGGAAGTACGGAAAGTACTCGAGAACATCGAGCGGTAAATTTCGGCTTTCCGTAGCGACAGAACGGCAAACCGGAACCCGTGTCCATGACCGTATGAGGCATGGACACGGATTCGATTTGCATATCCGCCCCGCGCCGGGAAACGGACGGACGGAAGCGGGTATTCGGTCGTGTCCCGGTTCCGCCGGAAAATTCCGTTCGCGGGTCGCAGCGCCCGATCGGATCGTTCGGGTCGTCGCCTCCGGCTCGTCGGCCGAATCTTCGCTTCGGCGGGCGCACTCTATTTCTCCGAAGCGCATTCGCTAAGCCCGATACGCGTGTGCCGGTCTGCTGCTTCCGGCCAAGAACCAAGAAATGGCCCCGAAAGCCCAAGTCCGCCTTTCTATGTCCGCACAGCGCTTTTTTGACCCGGGGAGTCGGCGGAGCGGATTATTTGCCTATTTTTGCCTTCAAACGACCCGAGTATGCTGAAGCAACTGGCCGGGCAAACCGCGATCTACGGCGTCGGAACGATCGTGCCCCGGTTTCTGAACTACCTGCTTTTTCCCTACCTGACCCGCCTGATGACGACCGGGGAGTACGGCGTGGTGACCGACCTCTACGCGCTGATCCCGTTCGCGCTGGTCGTGCTGACCATGGGGCTCGAGACGGGCTACTTCCGCTTCGCCGGACAAGCCGCCACCGAGCGGGAACGCAAGGAAGTGTTCGAGACGACATGGGGCGCCGTCTCGCTGTTCGCGCTGCTGTTTTTCGCCGCAGCCCTGCTTTTTACCCCTGCGCTGGCCCGGATCATGGACTATGCCGAGCATCCGTCGTACATCCGGCTGACGGCGGCCATCATCGCGCTCGACGCCGCGACGGCCATTCCGTTCGCCCGACTGCGGCAGCAAGGACGTGCGAAACGTTTCGTCGCGCTGAGACTGCTGTCGGTCGCCGTCAATTTGGCGCTTACCGTCTTTTTCTATTCGGTGCTCCCCGCTTTGGCAAGCCGAGGAGCGGACGCAGGTATGTACGACCCGGCATTCGGAGCAGGCTACGTACTGGTGGCCAACCTATTGGGCAGCGCGGTCGTATGGGTCGGCCTGTATCCCTCCTGTCACGGCGCACGGCCGCGCATACGGCCCAAGCTGTTGCGCGCGGTCATGCTCTATTCGCTGCCCCTGCTTATCAGCGGAATCGCCGGAACGGCCAACGAGTTCATCGACCGGCAGATGATCAAGTATCTGCTGCCGCCCGAGAGCTCGATGGATGCGCTCGGTATCTACGGAGCCGTCGCGAAACTGGGCGTCGTGCTGATGCTGTTCACGCAGATGTACCGCTACGCGGCCGAGCCGTACTTCCTGTCGGCCTTCCGGCAGGAAGACTTCCGCCGGAGCAATGCCGAGGCGCTCAAGTACTTCATCATCGTGTCCGTCGGCATCTTCCTGACGATCATGCTATTCGTGGATTTGTTCGGATTGCTGATGGGCCGCGATTTCCGGCAAGGCATCCGCGTGCTGCCGATCATTCTGCTCGCGAACATGTTCTCCGGCATCTGGCTGAACCTGTCATTCTGGTACAAACAGAGCGGACAGACGCAATATGCGATCTGGATCACCGGCACGGGACTCGTGTTCACGGTCGGACTGAATCTGGCGCTGACCCCGGCGCTCGGCTATCCGGGCGCCGCTCTGGCCCGTCTGGGCTGCGAGACGGCCATGGTCGTCGTCAGCTACTATCTGAACCGGAAGCACTGCCCGACGCCCTACGACCTGCCTCGGATCGGATCGTACTTTCTGGCGGGCGGCGCGATCTACGCCCTGTCGCTGCTGACGGTCCGTCTGAGCCCTGCGGCGCACTACGCCGCCAACCTGCTGTTGCTCGCAGCCTTCGGGTGGCTTGCCGTACACCGCGAGCGGATCGACCTAAAAGGGTTGCTTCGCTCGATCGTCAAGCATTAGACTGCGAAACCGCACTGTCCGAAAAACGGAACGCGATACTTGTGACAAACATAAACCGAACCGTTCGATAAGATAACAAGGAGAACCCGAAGAAAACCGAACCGCGAGGGTCGCGCCACGCTCATGCACCGCGTCCGACCGAACTTTCTCGCCCGGACCGGGGCAGCGGCGCCGAACGCCGACTTCGCCCGAGGATGCGCTTTCGCGTTTTCCGCAAATGAAAAAAGCCATGAAAATCAAAGTCATCAATCGCTCGGCATACGCCTTGCCGCAGTATGAAACCGCCGGAGCCGCCGGCATGGACGTGCGGGCCGACATCCGCGAAAGCATCGTGCTGGGCCCGCTGGAACGGACGCTGGTACCGACCGGACTTTACGTCGAGATTCCGGACGGATACGAGATTCAGGTACGCCCGCGCAGCGGTCTGGCCGCCCGACACGGCATCTCGCTCGCGAACTCTCCGGGCACGATCGATCCCGACTACCGGGGCGAGATCAAGGCGATTCTGGTCAATCTGTCCGACGAACCGTTCGAGATCAAGCCCGGCGAACGGATCGCCCAACTGGTCGTCGCCCGCTTCGAGCGCGCCGAATGGGAAAGCGTCGAGACGCTCGGCGAAACGGCCCGAGGCGAGGGCGGCATGGGATCGACCGGACGAGGGTGATCCGGCTCCGGACTACGAGGAAATCGCTCGACGCGGATCAAACGGACTGAGATTATCCCTATTTTTGGGCCGACATGCTCAAAATCGGCCCGGATCGTCAGGCAAATACGACAAAAAAACGACGGCAGGGAAGGGTCAGCTTGGAAGTATAGTATGAATTCCATAACCCAGGGTCAATATAATTCAACAAAACAGTGATTATGAAAACTTTTTTTACGAAATCGGCGCTTTACCTCGCCTTGACGATTCCCGCTTTTTTCTTTCTCGGATGCGATGACTCGGAAGAAGGCGGATCGTACGAATTCAGCGTGGAGCCGACCGTCCTTACATTCAGCGCGAAGCAGGAGACCCAAACGCTCTCGGTCCGCACATACGGCGACTGGTCGATCGTTCTGCCGCAGGACGCCGCTTGGCTGAAGGTATCGGCCATGAGCGGCCGGGGACCGGCCGAAATCGAGGTGACGGCCGAGAACTACTACAGGACCGACACCTCGCGTACCGCCCGTCTGACCGTAACGGGAGGAAACTCGGGCGATTTTCACGTAGAAGTAGTACAGCGGAAACTTCAGATGAACGATCTGAGCGCGGCGGGAAAGGCCAACTGTTATATCGTGCCGACGAGCGGAGACTTCGTGATCGATGCCGCGACGCAAGGTAACTCGGAGAGCGAGCAGGTAGGCGAATGGACCTCGGCAGAACTATTGTGGGAAGACAACCGGGAACTGATTACGGACCTGTACGGAGACCCCGAAAGCAAGCGGATTTTCTTTTCGACAGCCGCCGCAGGCAACGCAGTGATCGCCGTTAAGGACGCATCGGGCAAGATTCTGTGGAGCTGGCACATCTGGGCCACCGACTTCGATCCGAACGCCAAGACGCTCAAGTATACGAACGACAACGGCTCGACATGGGAATTCATGGACCGCAATCTGGGTGCCGCCAACGCCGAGTCCGGAAGCTTCGGAGCCTTCGGCCTGCTCTATCAGTGGGGACGCAAGGACCCTTTCACGGCGGCTACGGCCTTCGCTCCTGAAAATCCGAGCGAAACGATACGCTGGAACATGCTGAACAACCCGCTGCCGGCTATGGCCTCGGATGCGGACAGCATGGGCACCGTCCAGCTCTCGATCGAGCATCCGACCTCGTTCTATGTGACACGCTACGCCCACGGCGACTGGAACGGCCAACCCGATCCGAATCTTTGGGGCGCCGTTTCGGGTCAAAAAACCGTATACGATCCCTGCCCTGCCGGCTGGAGAGTTCCCGCCTACGACGCTCAGGGCGATTCCCCGTACGCTTTCGTAACCCGCCAGACGACGACAGGCACAGATAACATCGGACGCATTTACACCGACGGGAACGGAAACGATTTCCTGTTTCCCGTAGCGGGCTCGCGCGTCAACGGAACCGGCACGCTCGACTGTCCTGGCAACTACGGCTCCCTGTGGACGGCCACTGGCAAAACGACGAGCAATGAGGACGGCACGATCGAGTATGGCTGCCTGCTGTTCTTCACGACCGGCCGGCTGGTTTCCGCGACATACTACGACACCCGGTCCCAAGGCGTTTCGGTGCGCTGCGTCAAGGAATAGGCGAAACCGAACGATCCGTTCCAAGCGGGAGAAGATCACGAGTCTTCTCCCGCTTCGCTTTCCGTTTCAGAACGGGATTCCTCCGTATGCGATTCTGAAGGAAATTCCCTATCTTTGCCTATCCGCGCGAGACTTTCGGCAGACTACTCTTATCAGGACAAAATTGCAATTCAAAGACATCATAGGCCAAAGGCCGACCATCGAGCGGCTTGTCCGGGGCGTCGACACCGGACGGGTCAGCCACGCGCAGCTCTTTTCCGGGCAGGAAGGATACGGACCGCTGCCGCTGGCGATCGCTTACGCTCAGTACATACATTGCACGAACCGTCGGGAAGGCGACTCGTGCGGCGAGTGCCCGTCGTGCCGGCAGATCGCGCAACTGGCGCATCCCGACCTGCACTTCGTTTTTCCGGTCAACACGCCCAAGGGACGCTCGGGCGAAAAGCCGCTGAGCGACCGTTTCCTGCCGCAATGGAGGAAAATCGTGACCGATACGGGCGGCTATTTCGACGAGCAGTCGTGGTACTCGGCCATCGAGATCGACAACAAGCAGGGCAATATCAGTACGCAGGAAGCCGACGAGATCATCCGCAAACTGTCGTTCAAATCGTTCGAGTCGGAATACAAGATCGTCGTCGTCTGGCTGGCCGAGCGAATGAACACGCAAGCGGCCAACAAGCTGCTCAAAATACTCGAGGAGCCGTGGGACAAGACGCTGTTCCTGCTATTGAGCGCTTCGCCCGAACAACTGCTGCCGACGATCGTCTCGCGCACGCAGTGCGTAACGGTTCCGTCGATCGACGAAACCAGCCTGACGCGCTATCTGACGGCTCGCAAGGGAATGCCCGAGGCCGACGCTTTTCGCGCGGCCCGGCTGTCGCGGGGCGACTTGCTCGAAGCGCTGCGCTGCCTGCGGCACGCGAGCGAAAACGACGAGCTGTTCGACCTGTTCGTGAAACTGATGCGGCTGAGCTACGAGGACCGGCATCTGGAATTGCTCGAATGGGCCGAGACGGTCGCCTCGATGGGCCGCGAGGAACAGAAGCGACTGATCGAGAACTCGGTCCGCCTGCTGCGCGACAGCTACATGCTGACGGCCGGCATGGAACCCATTTGCTATCTGTTCGGCCGCGAAGAACAGTTTTGCAAGAAATTTGCGCCTTACGTGAACAACCGCAACATCGAGCCGCTGGTGGCCGAAATGGAGCGGACGATGCGGCAGATCGCCCAGAACGGCAACCCGAGAATCGTTTTCCCTCACTTCGCGCTCACGGTGAGCAAACTGATAAACCGACTGTAATGGCGCGCGTGGTGCTGATAACGGGCGCGAACCTCGGTCCGGTCGCCGAGAATCTCGCCGAAGCGGAACGGCTGCTCGCCGAAACGGTGGGGCGGATCGTTCTCCGCTCGTCGCTCAGAGAGTCGGAACCATGGGGATTCGAAGCCGACGAACGATTCCTGAACCAGGTGCTCGCGATCGAAACCCCATTGTCGCCCGAGCGGGTACTCGACGAATGCCAGCGTATCGAGAGGATACTGGGACGGGTGCGAACGCCGGATACGGGCTACCGCTCGCGGACGATGGACATCGACATGCTGTTCTACGAAGACCGGGTCATCCGCAGCGAGCGGCTCACGATTCCGCACCCGCTTCTCGAGCGGCGCGATTTCGTGCTCGCCCCGCTGGAGGAGATATTGCCCGATCTCGTACATCCCGTGCTGGGACGAACGGTCCGGCAGCTTCGCAGAGAGCTCTCGGCCGGACATGCGGCCCGGCCCGGAACAGGGAAGACGGCACGTTCCGAAGAAACGGCGGCAACAAACGCGGGCGGAAGCGTCCGGACCGCATGCCCGGGAGGCTCCGTGAAAACTATCGAAAAATCGCTACCTTTGCAGGCAATTGGCTTGAAGAAATGAGCTCGAACGAAATCAGAATCCATAAGACGCTCGCCCGATGCGGCATACTGGCCGTCGTGCTGCTGGCCACGCTGTGCCGTTGCGCGCGGCAGGCGGCGCCGCAGGGAGGCCCGCGCGACTCGCTGCCGCCGAAAGTAGTGACCATGACGCCGGCATTCGGAACGACTCATTTCAAGGACAAGCGGATTCTGATCGAGTTCGACGAATACGTCCAGCTGGAGGATCAGCAAAAGGAGTTTTTCACCTCGCCTTTCATGGAACAGAAGCCCGTGCTCTCGATTCGCGGGCGGAGCGTCCAGATCGATCTGAAGGAGGACCTCGACTCGAACCGCACCTACGCGCTCGATTTCGGCAGCAGCGTCGTCGACAACAACGAGGGCAACCCCTACGTCGGACTGCGCTACGTCTTCTCGACCGGCGGCGAGATCGACTCGCTGCTGATGTCGGGCTATACGGTCGACGCCCAGAAGGGCGACACGCTCGGGAAAGTCTTCCTGCTGTTTTTCGACGCGAAGGCCGACTCGATTCCCGCCTACGACTCGACGATAGTCAACAGCAAACCGTTGAGCGTGGCCCGATCCTATCCCAACGGCATTTTCATCGCCGAGAACCTGAAGCCGATGGACTACCGCATCTACGCGCTCGAAGACAACAACAATAACATGCGCTACGAGCCGGGCGTCGACCGCGTGGCTTTTCTCGACACGGTGTTCAATCCGCTGCGCGAGCCCGCGTTCGACATATGGTACGACACCTCGCGGCGCTACATGCAGGCCGACCCGCAACTGATGATGCGCCTGTTCAAGGAAATCCCGTCCAAGCGCCAGACATACACCGGAGCCAGCCGGCCGCAAAGCAACCGGGTGACGCTCATGTTCTCCGCCCCGTTCCCGCAGATCGACACGCTGGTTTTCGAAGGGTTCGATCCGTCGAAGATACTCACCGAGTACGTGACTCCCCGGCGCGATACGATGACGCTGTGGTTCGATGCGATCGAGGAGGAAATGCCCGATACGCTGAGGGGACGGCTCGTCTACCGCAAGCACGACAGCACCGGAGTGCTGCAATCCGCAGGACAGGATCTGGCGATCGCATGGCGGAGGCCTGCCAAGAAAGAAAAAGAGAAAGAGAAGAAAGACGACGCGCCCGAACCCAACCCGTTCAAGGTGAAGGTAGCCGGCGGCACGACGCTGAACCCGGAGAAGAACATCGTCTTCGACTTCGACTATCCGTTGACCCGGGTCGACAGCACAGCCATCGACCTGCAGCGTCTGGGCGAGGGAGAAAGCTCCGAGCCGGTGAAAGTCTCCTTCGTGCAGGACACCGCCAAACTGCGCTCGTGGACGCTCAGCGCGCCTTGGGTGGCGGGAGAGAAATACCGTCTGACGATTCCGGCCGGAACGTTCGCCAACACGAACCGCGAGAGCAACGACACGCTGCGTTCGGAGTTCACGATCGAGTCGCCCGAAAAGTACGGCACGCTGATCCTCAACGTGAAGGGCAAAACGCCGCAGAGCGAATACGTCATCGAGGTGCTGCGCGACGGCCGGGTGCAGAAGGAGATTCCCCACGTCCGCAGCGGGACCCACACGATCCGCTACGTGGACGTCGGAACGATCAAGCTCCGGTTCATCGAGGACCTGAACGGAAACGGGAAATGGGATACGGGTTCCGTATTCGAAAGGCGGCAGCCCGAGCGGGTCGAGTACTTCGTCGACAAGTCCGGCACCGAAGAGATCGTGACCAAGGAAAACTGGGATCTCGAGTACGACGTCGACATGAACGAGCTGTTCGGCCCGATCACGATGGAACGGATGCAGGAAAAGATACGCCGCGACGAACAGGCGCGCCTGCGCGAGATAGCCAAGAAACGGGCGGAGCAGGAGAAGAACGGCCGCCAGTCCTCCGCCGCAGGCGGCAACAGAAATAACAGCAACAACTACAACGGCTACGGCAATACCGGAGGTCTCGGAGGCACGGGAGGAATGATCCGCCGATGAGACGGGCAACAAAACGACGCGATTGAACGTTAGGCGAATATGCGGGCATTAGGGATCATACTGGCGTTTGCCGCCGCTCTGTGGAGCGGCAGGTTGCAGGCGCAGCACTATATCGGCGTGCGGGGCGGCTGGGGAGGCGGCTCGGTGCGCTTCCAGCCGGTGCGTGAGACGGGCATCCATTGGGGGCTCTACTCGGGCGGGCTCTCCTACAAGTTCTACACCGAGCAGAAGTACGTGGGCGCCATACAGGTCGATCTCGAGTACATGCAACGGGGATTCATGTACGACGAGGTGCGCGGCGGCGATACGAGCTACCATCGGACGATCAACACGTTCGAGCTGCCGTTCATGTGGCAGCCGCACATCTACGTCTTTCAGCGCCACGCGAGGGTGTATCTGAATCTGGGCGTCTACCTATCCTATGCCACGGGCTCCAAATATTACTGGCAATCGAAGAAAAACGGTATTTTCGAGCAGGGCGACTATCCGATGATGCTGACGCGGGACCCCCGGTGGGGATACGGCCTGTGCGGAGGCGGAGGATTCAGCGTGCTGTTCGGGCGATTCGAAGCGGCATTCGAGGCCCGCTATTACCTCGGCTACTCGGACGTGCTGCGCAACGGAACCAAATACACCGGCAATCCGAACCACTCGCCCTTGGACAATATCAACCTGTCGCTGGCAATATATTACCGTCTGGGCAAGGGAGGCATACGCTCGGCGCCGAGCAAGGGCGTCGCCCGGCGTATGCAGGAGGCCGCTCAGCGGCGGGCTCGAAAAAGGCTCGAGCGAGAAACGGATCCGCAGGCGACGGATACGCTTTCAGCGGCAGTTTCCGTCCCGGCCGACAGTGTTTCTCTCGCGCCCCTTCCTCCGGTCGGAGCGGCCGATTCCGGAGCAGAAAAATCACGATAAAAACAGACCTGAAATGAGCAATGAAACAGAATCGACGCGGCAGCAGAAAGTCGCGCGCCAAATTCAGCGGGATATCGGCGACATATTCTCCAAGGAAGCAGCCTCGCTGCTGTGCGGAGCCATGGTATCGGTAACGCTCGTGCGGATGAGTCCCGATCTGGAACTGGCCAAGGTGTACCTGAGCGTCTTCCCGTTCGAGAAACATACGGCCGTCATGGAGTCGCTCGAAAAGAACAACTGGCTCGTGCGCAAGGCGCTCGGCACGAGAGTCAAGCATCAGCTGAGGCATGTGCCCGAACTGGTCTTCCGTGTCGACGACTCGCTCGAATATATCAGCACGATCGACAAGCTGCTGAAAGAATAACTTCCCCGACGATATGCCCCGTCTTCCGCTGTTTTTCGCCCGTCGGTATCTTTTCTCGAGGAAATCGCACTCGGTCATCAACATCATTTCCGGAGTCAGCGCCTTCTCAGTCGCCGTTCCGGTAATGGCTATGGTGGTCCTGCTCTCGGTGTTCAACGGCTTCGAGGGATTGATCAAAACGATGTACCGCAGTTTCGACCCCGATCTGGCGATCATGCCCGCGCGAGGTCAGGTCTTCGCGACCGATTCGGTGCCGCGCGACGAGCTGCTCCGCATCGACGGAGTGCGCGAGGTATCCTATTCGCTGGACGGGAACGCGCTGCTGGAATACCGGGGGCATCAGTTTTTCGGCATGATCCGCGGCGTCGACTCGCTCTACGCCGAAGTCGTACCGGTCGACAGCATGACGGTCGAGGGACAGTACAGGCTCCGCTTCGGCGACATGCCCGAGGCGTTCGTCGGGCAGGGCGTCGCCTCGGCGCTCGGCGTGCGCACCGGGCTCAGCAGTCCGATCACCGTTTACGTACCGCGCCGGGGACGAGTGTCGCCGCTGCTGCCGTACAGCTTTTACCGGCAGCAACCGGTTTTTCCTTCGGGCGTGTTCGCGCTCGAGGCCGAGATCGACGGAGAGTACGTGTTCGTCCCGCTCGATTTCGCGCAGCGGTTGTTCGACTATTCCGGCCGGGCCTCGACAGCGGCCGTCCGCCTCGCGGACGGAGCTTCCGCCGCCCGGGCGAAAGAAGCCGTCGCGGAATGTCTGGGCAACGATTTCCGCGTGCTGACGCGCTACGAGCAGAAAGAGTCGTTCTACCGGATCATGACCTACGAGAAATGGGGCATTTATTTCATCATCCTGCTGGTGCTTCTCGTCGCCTCGTTCTCGCTGATCGGCTCGCTCGCCATGCTGATCATAGACAAGCGCAAGGACATACGCACGCTGATGACACTCGGCGCCGACGTACCGCTGCTGAGAAAGATCTTCGTCTCGGAAGGCATGATGGTCTATCTGCTCGGTGCGGCAGGAGGACTGGTGCTCGGACTGGCATTGGCGCTCGGGCAGCAGCATTTCGGATGGCTGAAGCTTTCCGGGCAGACTTTCCTGCTGGATGCCTATCCGGTCGAAGTGCACGCCGCCGATCTGGTTTGGATCACGCTCACGTTCGTCGTGATGAGCTATCTGATCTCGTCGCTGACGGTCCGCGCGATGATTCCCCGGCGAGAAATTAAAATGGAGGAGAACGTATGACAAGACGTCTGCTGATTCTGATTCTGGCGCTCGCGTCGTGCGCGTGCAATCGCTCGCGCAACATTCCGGACGACGAACTCGTGGCCATTACGCGCGACATTTTCCTGTCGAACGCCTTCCGCGAGTCGCTGCTCAGCGGCATTCCGATGACCGACAGCGTCGACATCTATACCCCGATTTTCGAGAAATACGGCTACGAGCCGGAAGATTTCAACTACACGGTCAGAAACCTCTCTAAGCGCAAGAGCGTCCGCTTCACCGACATCATCGACGAGGTGACCGCATCCCTCGCGCGCGAAGACTCTCTGCTGCAGAAAAGAGTCGCGCTGCTCGACACGATCGACCGGCGAATCGACGAGCGATACCGGCAGACGGTCTACGAAGACTCCTCGCGCCGCGTCGTACGGACCGGCGATCTGGAACATCCCGACATCGCTCTGCCCGTCCGTCCGGGACGCTACCGGGTGGAGTTCTCCGCGTTGCTCGACTCGTCAGACCGGAACGGTTCCGTACAATACGCCCAGCACACGGTCGATTCGGCAGGTCGGCGGAGCAATTTCCACTATCGCCGCTATCCCAAGGGAACCCGCAAGCGCGAAACGGTCGAGATCAGCCTGGACGACCCGAAGATCACGGAACTCCACATCATTCTGGCCAAGCTCAGCGGCAGGGACAAGGAACGGACGGCCGCCTCGCTGCGGATCGACTCGCTGCAAATCGTCTACTATCCGCCCCGCAAAGAAAGCTACGACTCGGTCCGGCTCGAGGCGCTCGGATTCGATGCCCGGACGTTCGGGCTTCTGCTGCAAAACGAAACGCTCTACGATCATGGAAACGGCGAGGAAACTATCGGCGCACTTGATCCTGACTCCTCAGGGCTGGCTGCAGGACGGGATACTCTCGTTCGACGCTGAGGGACGCCTGCTGCGTATCGAGCGGACGGACCGGATCGATGCGCAGCAGAACGTGGAGTTCTATAACGGAGCCCTGGTTCCGGGCTTCGTCAACGCGCACTGCCATTTGGAACTGAGCTATCTGAAAGGCCGGATCGCGCGGGGCGGCGGACTGGCCGCGTTCGCCGACGCGATCGCGTCGGAGCGGGGGAAGACCTCTCCCGAGGAACGGGCGGCCGCGGCCGCCTACTGGGACTGCCGGATGTTCCGCGACGGCGTGACGGCCGTCGGCGACATCTGCAACGGCACCTCGACTTTTCCGCTGAAGCGGAAAAGCCCCGTCCACTACCATAACTTCGTCGAGTGCTTCGGACTGCGAGCGCAGGATTTCACGCCGATGCGGACCGTGCTCCGCGAGTGCACCGGCTCCGGACTCGAAGGCAGCCTGACGCCCCATTCCATCTACTCGCTTCAGGACGCTCCGTTCCGGGCCGTCGCCGCCGAAAGCCACAGGCTGTCGGTCCATTTTATGGAAAGCCGCTCCGAAGCGGAGTTGTATCGGGCCCGGGGACCTCTGCACGAGCGCAACCTCCGCGAGCGCGTAACGATCGATTTCGCCGGATACGGCTCGCCCGCAAGGCGGATTCTCGACTCGATGCCGCCGGACAGGCCGCTGCTGCTGGTGCACGGCACGTTCGCCTCGCAGCAAGAGATCGAGTCGCTCGCCGAGCGGTTCGGCGACCGGCTGAGCTGGGTGCTGTGTCCCCGGTCGAACGACTATATCGAGGGAGCCCGGCCTCCGGTCGAGACCCTGCGGCGCGCAGGGGTCCGAATCGCTTTGGGGACCGACAGCCTGTCGTCGAACGAAACGCTGTCGATCGTCGAGGAGCTGAAGATGCTCCGCAGCGTACCGCTCGACGAGGCCCTGCGCTGGGCAACGCTGGGAGGAGCCGAGGCCCTCGGCATCGACTTGTGGGCAGGGAGCTTCGTTCCGGGCAAGCGGCCGGGAGCCGTCCTGCTCGGCGGCATCGACTTCCGTACGACGACCCTGCGCGACGATGCGTTCAGCCGCCGCATTCTCTGACGAAAAACATACCGCCGAAACGTTGCCGCGAGATCCCGCCCTTTTTCCGTAGGAACGGGAGACCGATTTTCCGGTCCATTTTCCTTTGCCGTTCCGCGTAAAAATATTCCGTATAATTCTTTCCATGGAGCGACGATCTGCCGCCGACATTATCCGGCTCGCCTGTCCGTACCGGCCGGAACCCCCTCGGCCCATGCCGTACCGCACGAAGACAAGACCATATGTCAAAAAACGGCAAGTCGCTACAAATCAACACACGATAAAAACCGGCAACGCCCATCCGCTATGCCGCACGCAGGAAAATACGTATTTATACCTACCCAAAATAGGTCTATGCACTCAGCTTTGTCCTATCGATTGGCTGTAAATTTGTTACGCTTTAAACCGTATGAATTGCCGAGGCCGAAGATGGGGAAATATTTCGATATGTTGATGGAAGACGTTCGCATGCAGGAGGGTCTGACGGCCTGCATGAACTGCGGCATCTGCACGGGCGTCTGTCCTGCGGCGGAGTTCTACTGCTACGATCCGCGCCAGATCGTCAATACGGTCCAGACGCGCGACGACGATGCGATCGAGAAACTGCTCCGCAGCGACACGATCTGGTACTGCGGCGAGTGCATGTCGTGCCGCCCCCGCTGTCCGCGCGGCAATACGCCGGCTTACGTGATCCAGTCGCTCCGCTCGCTGTCGCAGCGGCTCGGCTTCTTCACCGACTCGGAGAAGGGACGGCAGCAGTTCGCGCTGAAGCGGACGATCGGGCAGAACATCCTGAGTTCGGGCTATTGCGTGAGGCCCGAGTTCGTCGATCCGGACCTGCACCCCGAGCAAGGGCCCGTATGGAAGTGGGTATACGACCACGCGAAGGACGTCTTCGAGCGTTTCGGCGACAATTACGGCCAAACCGGCCCCGGGGCCTGCCGCAAGATCGACGAGCAAAGCATGGAGGAGCTGCACAGCATATTCCGCGAAACCGGCGGCTCGGCTTTCTTCGAGAATATCGAGCGGCGCTCCGACGAGAAAGCGCGCGAGATGGGCTTCGAGGGAGCCGACGACGCCTATTTCCGATCCGTATTCACCGCCAACAGCGGAGAGCACGGCGGAAAATAGAAAGCCTGCGCGAGCGGACAAAGCCTCCCCCTCGGACCGTAAGGCAACGGTCCGGAATGAAACAAAGACAAAAACCGATTCGATGAAAAAAGCTTGGAAAGAATATCAGAAGGATATCGCCGACGACAACTATTTCTACGCTCGCAGTTGCATCCGGCAGAACTTCTTCCCCGGATCCGAGGCGGCGTTCCTGAACATCCTGCGCAACGACCTCGGGCGCGACGTATACGAAGACCCGAAGCACACCTCGTGCACCGGGATCGGCTATCATTCCGACATCGTGCCGCTCGAGACGATCATGACGGTCGTGGCGCGCCAGTTCTCGCTGATGACCGAAGCCGGATACGAAAACTTCACCTCGTCGTGCATCACCTCGTTCGGCATCTACTGCGAGGCGCTCGAGCTGTGGCACGACTTTCCCGAGCAGGAAGAGAAAGCCCGCGAATACCTTTACAAGGCGACCGGCCGCGAGTTCCGCAAGCCGAAGAATCTGGCGCACACCTCCGACGTGATCTTCCACCACCGCGAACAGATCGCCTCTCAGGCGAAATACCGGCTGATCGACGCCGAGACGGGCCGGCCGCTGCGCGGAGTCGAGCACATCGGCTGTCACTACGCGAAGATTTTTCCGAAAGCCGGCGTCGGCGGATCGGAGTTCCCCTACGTGCTGGCCGGCATGATCGAGTCGTGGGGCGGCGAAGTGGTCGACTATCCGGAGCGGCGGCATTGCTGCGGCTTCGGCTTCCGCAACTACCTGGTCATGGCCAATCGGGGATACTCGGTAGCCAACTCGAAAAAGAAATTCGAATCGATGGCTCCGTACAAGCCCGACTTCATCGTAGCGAACTGTCCGGGCTGCGCGATGTTCCTCGACCGCTGGCAATACACGATCTCCGAAATGGAAGGCACGTTCTACGGCCAGCAGGGCCGGGGCATTCCGGTGCTCACCTACGAGGAGCTGGCAGGGCTGGTGCTCGGATACGATCCGTGGCAGCTCGGCATGCAGATGCATCAGGTCGCCGTCGAGCCGCTGCTCGACAAGATGGGGATCGAGTACGACCCGGCGGCCAAGTATCTCGGCAAGAACGGAAAATACATCGGCAAGCCGGCCGACTCGGCGATCGGCTGCTATTCGAAACCTATACTGTAACCCTATGGAAAACAAGAGAGTGGTTATCATCGGAGGAGGCATCGCCGGCATGCAGGCGGCCGTGACGCTCTCCGAAATGGGCATCGCCTCGGTGATCGTCGAGAAGGAGGAGCGGCTCGGAGGCAAGCTGAACCGCTGGGACCGGCTATTCCCGACCATGACCCCTGCCCGCGAGGTGCTCGAGCCGATGCGCGAGCGCGTGAGCGCTTCCGGAGCCGAAGTGCTCACTTCACGGAGCGTGCTGTCGATCGAGGACGAGGGCCGGGGCGTCGTGCTCGACGACCGGACGCGGCTCGACGCCGACGCGGTGATCGTCGCGTCGGGCTTCGACCTGTTTCCCGCCGAGATGAAAGAGGAATACGGTTACGGCCTGTACGACAACGTCTATACAACGGTCGATCTGGAACGGATGTTCCGCGAAGGAACGGGTATCCGGACCCGGGACGGGCGACGGCCCTCGACGGTCGCCTTCCTGCACTGCGTGGGATCGCGCGACGAGAAGGTCAACCAGCGCCACTGTTCGCGCGTGTGCTGCATCACGGGCGTCAAGCAGGCGATCGAGGTGAAGCAGGAAATACCCGACGCCGAAGTATACAGCTTCTATATGGATATGCGTATGTTCGGCCCCGGTTACGAGGAGCTCTACCGTCAGGCGCAACAGCAGTACAACATCCATTTCGTCCGGGGCCGCATATCGGAGGCGAGCCAGACGATCGACGGCCGCGTGCAGATCAAGGCCGAAGACACGCTGATCGGGCTCCCGCTGCGCATGACCGTCGATATGCTCGTGCTGATCGTCGGCATGAAAGCGGGCGCGAGCAACATGAGCCTGAGCCGCTGTTGCGGCGTCGCGCTCTATCCGAGCGGTTTCGTCAAGCCGCTGGACCAGTTCGCGGGCAACGTCCGCTCCGGGTCCGAGCGGATTTTCTACGCCGGTACCGTCACCGCTCCGAAGAATATCGGCGAATCGATCAACGAAGCCGTGGTAGCGGCCTGCGAGGCGGCCCGGGCGATTAAAGAGTGACGCGATGGAATGGGGGTTTACGATCAGCCGGCCGCGAGCCGTCGATCTCGACAAAAACGACATGGGATACTCGAAGCGCCTGCTGAGGGAACATCCCGAGCTGCAGACGTGCATCGCATGCGGCAACTGTACGGCGACCTGTACGGCCGGAGCGCTCGTGAAGTTCAACGTGCGCAAGCTTCAGACGCTCGTCCGTCGAGGCGAATACCAGGGCGTTCGCGCCGAGCTGGACAAGTGCATGCTATGCGGCAAGTGCCGTCTGGTATGTCCCCGAGGCATCAATATCCGGCAACTGGTCCAGACGCTGAAGAAGGAGCTGGCCGGACAGTAGGCCTCGATGAGACAAGCGCCGCAGGAGCGACCGAAGCGGTCTTTCCGACCGTACGGACGGCCCCGAACCGGAACAAGCCGTCCTGTCGCAGATACCGCAGCGACCGATGTGCCGCCGACCGCAGCCGGAACAGGCTCTCCGCAGGCGAAAGATTCGTAAGAAGGACCGTTGTAAAACAGAAAATATTCGTCCGGAAAAAATCCGGCAAACGCAACGCCGGCGTCCGCAAGCGCCGACGAGGAAGATCGAAACGATGGAACATTTCAGACTGTTCGTATTGCCATTCTGGCTGGGAGCCCTGTTTCTGTTGGTCGCCCTGCTGTACAAATACATCCTGTGGTTCGTGAAACTCGAACCCGCGCAACGGCGCATGTTTTTCCGGTCGCTTCCGACGCGCGCCACGCTGCGCTCGCTGGGCGAGATCGCGAGCGAGTCGTTGCTGCACCGCAAAATCTGGCGGCGCAACAAGCTGCTGGGATACATGCACACGAGCTTCGCGCTGGGCTGGTTCCTGCTGATCGTCGTCGGATGGACCGAGACGCTCGTCTATTTCAAGGGAGAGAACGTGCCGCTGTACGTCGACATCTTCTTCTCGTACTACGTTCACCCGATTTTCGAGCATAACTTCAACTTCTCGCTGATCAAGGACGCGCTGCTGCTGCTGATACTCGTCGGCGTGGGCCTTGCCTGGTTCAAGCGTATCCGCTCGCGGGCGATGGGCATGCGACGCACGACGAAGCACGTACTCGGCGACCGCATCGCGCTGTCGGCGCTGTGGCTGATCTTCCCGGCCCGCCTGCTGGCCGAAAGCATGACGAGCGCCGTCGTGTGGCGTTTCGGCGGCATCGTATGGGCTCTCGGCGAGGAGCATCACCTGATCCCGCCCGGTACCGGGTGCGGCAGCTTTCTGACCCATACGACCGGCGAGCTGCTGGCCGCCGTGCTTCCCGACAACCTGCTGCGGGCGGGCGAGCTGCCCTGCTGGTGGCTTTACTCGATCGCGCTGGGCGTCTTTTTCGTCGCGCTGCCGTTCTCGCGCTACATGCACATATTCACCGAGATTCCGCTGATTTTCCTGCGCAATGCCGGACTCCGGAGCGGCGAGCGGCCGTCGAGCTACGACCGTTTCCAGACCGACGCCTGCTCCCGCTGCGGAATCTGTATCGACCCCTGTCAGCTTCAGCGGGCCGGCATTCACGGAGTGCAGGCGGTCTATTTCCTGCGCGACCGGCGCTACGGAAAGCTGACGGACGCCGTCGCCGACAACTGTCTGATGTGCGGACGATGCGAGCGGGCCTGTCCGGTCGGCATCGAGCAGAACACGCTACGGCTCAACAGCCGACAGCAGCGCGCGGTTCCGGTCGGAAACAACCGCTACGGCTACGCGCAGGGGGTCGACCGCTCGCAAGGCGAAGGCCGCGTAGGCTATTTCGCCGGCTGCATGACGCTGCTGACGCCTAAGATTCTGCACGCGATGGAGCGTATCTTCGAGGCGGCCGGCGAGCCGGTCTGGTGGGCCGACAAGGACGGGGGCGTCTGCTGCGGCCGGCCGCTGAAGCTATCCGGCGAGATCGACGCCGCACGGGTCATGATGGAAAGCAACCGGGAACTGTTCCGCAAGCACGGCATCACGACGCTCGTCACCTCCTGCCCGATCTGCCTGCGCGTATTCAGGGAAGACTACGACCTGCCGGGCATCGAGGTATTGCACCACTCGGAGTACATCGAACGACTGATCGCCGCCGGACGACTGAAGCCGCAAACCGGCGGAACGGTCTATACCTACCACGATCCTTGCGAACTGGGCCGGGGTTGCGGCGTCTACGACGCGCCGCGCGGAGTGATCGGCCGGATCGGCCGGCTGACCGAACCCGAGGAAACGCGCGAAAACGCGCTTTGCTGCGGTTCGAGCGTCGCCAATCTGGCCATCGACGACGACGGCCAGCGCCGCATCGGCGAGAGCGTCGCCGCATCGCTGGCCGCCACCGGGGCCGAAGCCGTCGTGACGGCCTGCCCGCTCTGCAAGAAAGCCATCGCCCGGGGCGGATCGCTCCCGGTCTACGACCTGTCGGAAATCGTGGCGAAGGCGCTGTAAGACGCAACGGCTCGGATTCCTCCGCTCTTGATTTTCCTCGACAGCAACGGAGGAGAGGAGAAATCGGACGGGATACGGCCGAGTCTCTCATCGAACGGCTTTTCTCCAAGCAGTCGCCCCAATCGCCGAAAACAGGAGTGTGTCTGCGCACAGAAAGGATTCTATCCGCCTGTTTATCAAATCGTCCCCAATCCGAACGCACCGTCGAGGAACGGAAACTCTCCGGCATTCCGGAAAAATATTTTTGTATTGCCGATTTTTTGATTACCTTTGCGTCACGATACCGCGGGGTGGAGCAGTTGGCAGCTCGTTGGGCTCATAACCCAAAGGTCGGAGGTTCGAGTCCTCCCCCCGCTACTCAGGCGGACGGTCCGAAAGGATCGTCCGCCTTTTCCGATATCAGGCCCTATGCCGCATGCCTGACCGACTGCCGGCAGGCATGCATAGCTTTTTCGTATACGGATGCTCTCTTCGCTCCATTTTTCCAATAAATACGGAGGACGGCTTCCTCGCCCCGCCCCCCGACATAAACCGTCGAGTCGTGCGAACCGCTCCGTCAAGGCCGATTATCGCGTCCGTCATGCTCAGAATCCATAACTCCGGACCGGCCCTCGTGACACGCCCCGTTCGCGAAAGCCATTCCGATGAGGCGGGTGTCGCCATGCGGACACGGGACAAAGCATATGACAAGAAATCACGGAACGACGCCGGCTCGCGCAGGAGCAGCGATCCGTCCGGACAGGCCGCGAACGAAAAAGATTCCGCTCGAGGAATGGAATTGTACGCATTTTGCTGTCGTGTTTCGTAAACATCAAAAGCAAACGGTTATGGAAAAGAACAACACATGCACTCCATGCGAGCAGAATTTCCGCGATGAAGTCGACCATCTCGTCGACGAAGTGAAGGGATACACGAAAAAGGACCACGAGCAAAAAAAGAAGGAAGTGGACGAAGCGTTCGGCAAAGGGAAAGAGCAAGAGTCCGGCCGTTAAGTCCCGGCCTATTCCATTATGCAATGAACGACAAGGGACTGTCCGACCGGTCCCCGGAAACAGGAATCGCCCCTGCCGGCAATTGCCTCGGCAGGGGCGATTTTTCGATTATCAGACTGTCCGGACAGTTTTATCTCCGCTCACGGCGGATTTTTCCGCTGCCGTACTTCCTATCCGCCTCGGCCGACGGAGCGGAGAATTCCGGTTTGTCGTCAGTCCCGGCGTAACCGCCGGTCGCCCGAGAGCGAAGACGGAGACCGAGCCGCCCTCCGGCCCGGAATCCTCGCCCGCAAGCCGGCCGCCTTCGGTCCGGCCGCCGCCTTTCCGAGCAGCAACCATGCGCAAGGCAAGGGGAGACGGCGAAAGCACGGGACGACAAATTCCTACCGCCCCCTCGCCCCACTCACGGAGGCGAAACCGTGCCTATCGCATATTCGGGTTGAGCCCTGCCCATTCGGCAATCGGAGGAATCACTCCCATGGCGATCACCTCGTCGCGCAGCTTGGCCAAATGGCGGTAGCTCTCCTCGAGCGACGCGATCTCCTCCGGCGTGCCGTCCGGCTCCCTGTAATGAGCGCCCGTACGGTCGATCACGGTCTCCATGGCCATGACGATATGCCGGAAGCGGTCGTCGTCGACATAGACTCCGGCCGGCCAGCGGAACGGCTCGCCGCCCATAGCGGCCCGGATCATCTCGATCGACAAATAGGCCGGGCTCTGGAACGACGAGCGGCCGCGCAGTTCGATAATACGCTTGCCTTCCTGAATCACCCGCTGACGGATGTCGTCCCACTGTCCGCCGGTCAGTTCGGGCGTTCCGATCAGTTTCGCGAGAGGCTTGCCGCCGACGGTAGCCGTCGAAGCGAACACGGCCATCTGCTCGCCGTGCCCTCCATAGGTCCGGCAGCCCTCGACTCGGTCGGGCGAGATTCGGAAATGCTTCGCCAGCTCGGAGCGGAGACGGGTACTGTCGAGGCCGGCCAGCGTCGTCACCTGACTCGGTTTGAGACCCGAGTAGAGCAGCGTGATGAGCCCCGTGATGTCGGCCGGATTGAAAATAACCACCACATGCTTTACGTCGGGGCAATAAGTCCGTAGGTCCTTGCCGAATTGGGCGGCGATCGCGGCGTTGCCCTTGAGCAGATCTTCGCGCGTCATGCCGGCCTTACGGGCCGCTCCGCCCGACGACACGACGTAGCGGGCGCCCCCGAGCGCCTCGGCTATATCGCTCGTATAGGTCAGATTCACGCCCTCGAATCCGCAGTGGAACATCTCCTCGGCCACGCCTTCCAGCGCGGGAGCGTAGGGATCGTATGCGCAGATGTTCGGTGTCAGGCCCATCATGATAGCCGTCTGGACCATGTTCGATCCGATCATGCCGGCTGCGCCGACGATCGTCAGTTTCTCTTCCGTCAGAAAATTCATTTTCTCAGAGTTTAATCGGTTCGTCTTTTCTTTTCCCGGCCCGCAAGGCTCGCGCCATGCTCCGTACCAACAAAGATAGGCATTTATTCCCGCCTGCGGACATTCCTCTTTTTCATGCGCCATAATCCGCCGTCATTTCCCGGGGCCCCGTTCCCGGCAAAAATGCGGCATGCGGCGGGGCCGGATACGGCAAAATCGGGTTCTTTTGCTATATTTGCTTATTCTAATTCTCCGCATTCATGGAAAACCGAATCAAATGCTGGCTGGCCGTCCTGTTGACGTGCTGGACCATCGCCCTGCCCGCCCGAAGCGACGGCAAGGCTCCCAAGGTCAAAAACGGCACGCTCGTGTTCGCCGAGCCCCGCCGCGAGAAAGGACAGACGGACGTGCTGCAGTTGCGCTGCGATCCGATTCCGACCGTGCGCGTGGCATTCGTCGGGCTCGGCATGCGGGGTTCGATGGCCGTCGAGCGCTTCACGCATCTGGAGGGCGTTCAGGTCGTCGCGCTGTGCGACATACGTCCTTGGACTGTCGAGCGGGCGCAACGGATACTGGCCGGAGCCGGATTGCCCGAGGCAGCCGCATACACCGGCGAGCAGGACTGGAAAAAGGTGTGCGAGCGCGACGACGTCGATCTGATATACAACTGTACGCCGTGGGAACTGCACACGCCGATCGCCGTCTATGCGATGGAACGCGGCAAGCATGTCGCGCTCGAGGTTCCGGCAGCCATGACGATCGATGAGTGCTGGCAGCTCGTCGACGCCGCCGAACGCACGCGCCGCCACTGCATGATGCTCGAGAACTGCTGTTACGACTTTTTCGAGATGGCGACGCTGAACATGGCCTCCCGAGGGCTGTTCGGCGAAGTGATGCACGTCGAGGGAGCCTATATCCACGACCTGCGCTCGCTGAATCTGGATACGACCGACCGCACGGGTTATCAGGGCATGTGGAGACTCGACTACAACACGCGGCACACGGGAAATCCCTATCCGACGCACGGACTCGGCCCTGTCTGCCAGATTCTTGGCATACACCGGGGCGACCGCATGGAGCGCCTCGTTTCGCTGTCGACGGCCCAGCGCGGCCTGACGCTCGCCGCCCGCGAGAAGTTCGGCCCCGACTCTCAGTGGGCGCAGCGCGACTACCGGCTCGGCGACATGAATACGACCTTGATCCGCACCGCCCGGGGCAAGACGATCCTGATCCAGCACGACGTGACGAGTCCCCGGCCGTACAATCGACTGCACACGATCAGCGGCACGAAAGGCTTCGCGCAGAAATATCCCGTCGAAACGATCGCGCTCGATCCGAATGCGCACGCTCCGCTGCCGGAACGGCAACGCGACAGCTTGCTGTCCGTCTACGAGCATCCTATCACGCGGGAGATCGGCGAAAAGGCGCGGCAGGTGGGCGGCCACGGAGGAATGGACTTCATCATGGACTATAGGCTGATCTACTGCCTGCGCAACGGACTGCCCCTTGACATGGACGTATACGACGCGGCCGAGTGGTCGTCGCTCGTCGAGCTGACCGAAGCATCGGCCGAACACGGCGGGATGCCGGTCCTCGTGCCCGATTTCACCCGGGGCGCATGGGACAAGGTCAAAGGCTTCTCCCACGCGGTAAAATAGACAGGCAGGACAGAAGCCGACAGAACGCGAGGCGCGCCGAGCGACTCCAACGAACACGAGAGAAACCGAATGCAGACGGAAAGAATCAGAGAAATCATCGGCCGTTTCGATACGGCGGGGACCGTAGCGGATCTGCGGGCCGTAGGAAACGGATGGATCAACGACACCTATCGGGTCATGACGGTCTCGGACGAGACGCCCGATTACATCCTGCAGCGAATCAACCATCACGTTTTTAAAGACGTCGAACTGTTGCAGCGCAACATCGAGCGCGTCACCTCGCATATCCGCCGCAAGCTGGCCGCCGCCGGGGCGGACGACCTCGACCGGCGCGTGCTGCGCATCGTACCGGCTCGCGACGGGAGGCTCTACCATTTCGACGGCGAAAATTACTGGAGAATGACGCTGTTCATTGCCGGCTCGGTCACCCACGAGACGATCAGCGCCCCGCTGGCCCTGCTTACCGGCCGGGCATTCGGCGAGTTTCAGGCCATGCTGTCGGACATGGAGGACGGAGCGCTGGGCGAGACGATCCCGGACTTCCACAACATCGAGTTCCGGATCGGGGGCCTGCGCGATGCCGTAGCCCGCGACGAAGCGGGGCGTCTCGGGAAAGTGCGCTGGATGGCGGACGAGCTGCTCGGCCGCAGCGACGAGATGTGTCTCGCCGAACGGCTCCACCGCGAAGGCCGGCTTCCGAAGCGCGTCACGCACTGCGACACGAAGGTCAACAACCTGCTTTTCGATGAGCGGGACCGTCCGCTCTGCGTGATCGACCTCGATACGACGATGCCGGGCTACGTGCTTTCGGACTTCGGGGACTTCATCCGCACAGGCGCCAATACCGGAGCCGAGGACGACCCCGAACTGGATCGGGTCGGCGTCGACATGGAAATTTTCCGCTCCTTCTCGAAAGGTTATCTCGAAAGCGCGGCCTCGTTCCTGACGGACGTCGAACGCGAGACGCTGACCTTCGGAGCGCAGATGCTGACCTACATGCAGACCGTGCGATTCCTGACGGATTATCTGGACGGCGACCGATACTACAAGATCAGACACCCGGACCACAACTGGCAGCGGTCGAAGGCTCAGTTCCGGCTCTTGCAAAGCATCGACGCGCACGAGCGGGCCATGCGGGACTTCATCGCCG